>Ga0209089_10000009_pt1 | contig 183817 bp, 189 predicted proteins | sample ArcticOcean_MG_C_FD_187431 | JGI IMG/M metagenome (GOLD analysis project Ga0209089, IMG submission 187431) | Marine microbial communities from western Arctic Ocean - ArcticOcean_MG_CB2_150 (SPAdes) (version 2) | ecosystem: Environmental > Aquatic > Marine > Oceanic | place: Arctic Ocean...
ATACAGGGCTTTTTCCATAAACTCAGCGAAGGTAATTTGGCCTTGTTCCTGAATGCTAGTCCGTATTACATCTTCAGCCGAGGCGTGCAACCTTACTCCATGCTACCCAAGGTAATACAATGGAATCCAATCTGCCTGCTTAGAGTTCTCGGATCTCACTGTTTCCTATCGCCCATTGGTATATATTCTAGATCCATCTCTCCCGTATATTGGGTTAATGGTCGTATTAATACATTGTTTTCATACTGTTCCATACATTGCAATGTCCACCCAGGAATCCGACCCAAGGCGAATATGGGTATGAACAAATCTTCAGGGATCCCTAATAAATGGTACACAGCACCCGCAAAGAAGTCGACATTGACATATATTCCCTTGTTTTGGTAGGGCTTCATAACTTCCTGCAAAGAAGTTAGGATTTGAAACCAATGCGGCTCACCCTTTTGTTCCCCTAATACCCTTGCTCGCTCCCTTAAATGTCGAGCTCGCGGATCCTCAGCCCGATAGACTCGATGTCCAAATCCCATGATGCGTTCGCCATTTTCTATAGTCGTTCTGGCATAATTCTCTGCGTTAGAAGGATCTCCGATATCTTGAGCCATCTTCATGACTGATTCAGCGGCCCCACCATGAAGAGGCCCTTTAAGAGTGCCTACTCCAGTAACTACGGCAGAATGAAGATCAGACATGGTAGATGCGGTGACTCTAGCAGCAAAGGCAGAGGCATTAGACCCGTGTTCCGCATGAATGATAAAATCCACGTCCATGAGATTTATTTCCTGATCCATTGGCTTTTGACCTGTCAGCATATATAGAAAATTGGCCGCATGGTTCAGGAAAAGATCAGGAGTTACTGGATCAAGGTCCTGCCGTATTCTATGATGAGATGTAACAATGGACACAGCTTGAGACGTTAATCTAATGCCCTTCCTCCGAGTGGCATCTATGGACTTATCTTCTACCTCTGGATCGAACGCTGCCAACGCAGACAGGCCTGTCCTCAAGACATCCATCGGATGGCAATTCTTTATCAATCGTATGATATCTACCACTTCCTGGGGAAGTCCTCTATTAGCCCTTAAAGTAGAATCAAGGGTTTCTAATTCCCTGCTATTCGGTAGCTTTCCATAGAGGAGCAGATACGTAACTTCTTCGAAGGTTGACCGTTCTGCTAAATCATGGATGTTATAACCACGGTATAACAATTTTCCGACAGATCCATCGATGAAACTGGCCTCGCTGGTGTCAAAATAGACTCCCTTTAGACCTCTGTGTATCTCTCCGGGCTCGGTTCCCATGCAAAAACTCCTTAAAGGAAATATGCGAAAATGTGTAAAACAACAGGGTGGAAAATCAAGCGGGGACTAACCATTGCAGGAACAAATTCTACCATCGGGCTCTATAGCTGTCAAACTAGATTTCGAGGTTTCATATGTTTCGCTTGATTGCCGATCACAGTCGATTTTAAGTATGATATACACTGTAAGATAACGTTCGGAGGGATGCCGGAGTGGACGAACGGGGCGGTCTTGAAAACCGCTGTCTCGAGCAATCGGGACCGTGGGTTCGAATCCCACTCCCTCCGCCAGGCAAGGGACTTGAAAAAGATTTCTGCACCTAACTAACCATATATGGTCGTTAGGAATGTTATTTGTTTGCTTTAAACTAGAGACCAGGAGACAGTTCTGTGAAATTGACTGTGCAATATTTCGCACTTTATAGGGAACGGACGGGTGTTCGCTACGAAGCCTTTGATTTGAAAGAGGGCTCGTTGGTATCCGATATGATAAAGAATATAAGAACACGACATCCGAATTTAGCTCCAGAAAACGTAGATATTCTAGTCGCCGTAAATGACGAATATGCCGAAAAGGACCAACCATTGTCTTCTGGGGACTCTGTGGCTCTAATCCCTCCAGTCAGTGGGGGGGGGTAGCAATGATACTGCTTACCCAAGATCCACTTAATCCCAGATCTATCACATCAGAAGTTACCCGTGATCGCAATGGAGCGATAATAACATTTCTTGGGAACACTCGTAGATTGAACGGCGACAAAGAAGTCCTATTTTTAGAATACGAAGTTTACGAACCTATGGCTCTAAAGGAGCTGGAAAAGATAAAACGCGCAGCCATCGATAAATGGGGAGATGTTGATATTGCAATTGCGCATCGGTTTGGCAGATTGGAAATCGAGGATACCAGCTTGGTCGTAGCTATTGGTTCTCAACATAGACGAGAAGGTTTCGATGTCTGCAATTTTATAGTTAATCGAATCAAAGAGACTGTCCCTATATGGAAAAAAGAGGTTTTCGCCGATGGGTCAATTTGGGTTGGATGTCAATCTCACAAACACTCGCTAAGCGCCTTACACCCACAGAATTGACCCGTAGAAATCTTCTACGTAGCGTGGTGGCTTTTGTGACTCAAACAAAGCCTCGTTGACGACAATTTCATGGCACTCCATTGTTACTCGGGGAATTGGCCCTTTGCTGCTATTGCGCATAATCTATTACTCCTTCATAATCACCTACGAAATAATTCCCTGGTGGTTAGAGCGAGGTGGTCCCACCCGTTACCATTCCGAACACGGAAGTGAAACGCCTCAGCGCTGACGATACTGCCTTGGCAACGAGGTGGGAAAATAGGCCACTGCCAGGGTTTTTTCTTTGACCCTCTTTAAAGTTAGCAACCACTATAGTTCAGACCAGAACACCTTTAACCATTCTGGTCTCACTATACTGAAAAACACTAATAAGATTTTCAATGATGTTGCAGAAATTACTTTACACTCCAGACTCGTCAACCATATAATGGACTGACAGTCCCCGCGAACATAGACTGGCGGGAAGTGCCAGGAGGCAGTAAACACATCCGTATATGCCACCTCAATCTGGCAAAGGTATCTCTAGCCTTAAAAAATCCTGAGGAACACACCTATGTCTAGTAGCAGATTTGAAAAATTTTCGGAGCGGGCACGACGGGTCTTAACTCTTGCTCAAGAGGAGGCTCAGCATTTCAACCACAATTACATAGGCACCGAACATATTCTTCTCGGACTTGTCAAGGAGACCGAAGGGGTGGTTGCACGTGTCCTAATTAACCTTGGAATCGACCTAAATAAAGTCCGAGCTGCTATAGAGTTTATTATTGGGCGTGGTGAAAACCCTGTCGAAGGTGAAATCGGTCTCACTCCCAGAGCAAAGAAAGTAATTGAACTTGCAGTGGATGAAGCCCGGAGAATGAATCACTCTTACATTGGAACAGAACACCTACTTATAGGACTTCTTAGAGAAGGTGAAGGTGTCGCCTCAGGCGTGCTTGAGAGCCTTGGGGTAACATTGGAAAGCGTACGATCAGAAACTCATCGCGTATTAACTCAAACCGCTCCCGCCAACAGTCAGGGATCCAAATCTGCAAATCGAACTCCGACCCTTGACCAACTGGGAATAGATCTTACGGCTGCCGCAAGATCTAACAAACTTGATCCCGTCATAGGCAGAGATAAAGAGATCGAGAGAGTAATACAAATTATTAGTAGGCGTACAAAGAACAATCCTGTTCTGATAGGGGAGCCAGGTGTAGGCAAAACAGCAATTGTGGAAGCTCTAGCACACAAGATTGTTGCTGGCGACGTCCCCGAAACCCTCCAAGGGAAACGACTACTTACCTTAGATATGGGTGCTCTAGTTGCAGGCACGAAATACCGAGGTGAATTCGAGGAACGATTAAAGAAAGTCATCGAAGAAATTCGTACTTCGAATAACTGTATTTTATTTATTGATGAAATGCACACCATTATCGGGGCAGGAGCAGCTGAAGGTGCAGTAGACGCAGCCAACATACTAAAGCCATCGCTATCTAGGGGAGAGCTCCAAACCATAGGTGCTACCACCATGGACGACTACCGAAAATATGTGGAGCGCGACCCCGCTTTAGAACGAAGGTTTCAACCTGTAATGGTAGAAGAGCCTAATGTCCAAGAAACAATCCGCATTTTGGAAGGGATACGAGCTCGCTACGAAGAACACCACAGGGTAATAATCAGCGATGAGGCCCTACATACAGCAGCAAGCATGGCCGCCCGATTTATTCCTGACAGATTCCTTCCTGATAAGGCCATAGATGTTATGGATGAAGCCTCATCTAGAGTTCGTCTACGCAATAGTAGCACTCCTTTATCTCTCCACGAAACCATGCGTGTGATCGAGAGCGTACGAAAAGAGAAGGATGATGCAATAGGCGAACGTAAGTATGAATATGCCGCTGAGCTTCGAGACCGAGAAACTCGCCTCGAAGAAAAGCTCCAGGGACAACGTGGCAAGTGGGAGGATGAAAAAGCTAGAGAGAAACCTACTGTTTCTGACGAAGATGTTTCGGAGGTCATTAGCCTTTGGACTGGAATTCCAGTAACCAAACTTGCTGTCGAAGAAACCAAACGACTGCTGCAGATGGAAGAGGAACTACACAAGAGAATTATTGGTCAAGATGAAGCCATTACTAGCATTTCAAAAGCAGTGAGAAGAGCTCGGGCTGGACTAAAAGACCCGAGAAGGCCTGTAGGCGTATTTTTGTTCCTGGGCCCAACCGGGGTAGGCAAAACTGAGCTTGTTAGGGCTCTTTCTGAGTTTATGTTCGGTAGCGAAGATTCTATGGTTAGGCTAGATATGTCAGAATTCATGGAACGCCACACTGTTGCCAGATTAATTGGGGCTCCTCCTGGATACGTAGGATATGAAGAGGGAGGACAGCTTACTGAAGCCATCAGACGTAAATCTTATTCATGTATTCTACTGGATGAGATAGAAAAGGCGAACCCGGAAGTTTTTAATATTCTATTGCAGATATTTGATGACGGACATCTTGCAGACTCAAGAGGCAGAAAGATCGACTTCCGCAACACATTAATCATAATGACGAGCAACCTGGGATCAGACCTAATTAAACGGGAAACTGCACTCGGATTTACCTTGAACTCTGACGGCGCCAAAACAGAAGAACAGGCTTATAAAAGAATGCGAGATAAGGTTCTCGACGAAGTTAAGCGGTTTTTCCGCCCCGAATTCCTTAACCGTATTGACTCGAATATAGTATTTCACCAGCTGAACAAGGAACAGATACTATCAATAGTAGATATCCTCCTAGAGCAGGTTGCTACCCAGCTCAGGGAAAAAAATATAGAACTCGAAGTAACCAAAGAAGCTAAGGAATATCTAGGTGAAAAGGGCTTCGATCCCAGTTTCGGCGCGAGACCATTGAGAAGACTGATCCAAAACGTCATCGAGGACAAGCTATCCGACGAACTTCTTGGTGGGCGGTTAAATGCCCACGACACAGCCATAATCAAAATCGAAGAAGGCGAGATAGTTGCCACGACCAAAAAGCCAGCGGAGGTAGCACCAATAGTTTCATGACCTCCTCCTATTTATCGCTAGCGCTCTAATCTCTATTCAGAGATGAACGCACACCACACTCCTTCTTTTAGGCTACCTTTTTTCTACGGCTGGATTATAGTTGGCACTCTATTTGTTGTTAACTTTTCCACGATGGCTACTGGGACATTTAATTTCGGGTTATTTGTTATCCCCATGGGGGTAACCCTGGGAGCCTCGCGTAGTTTTTTTGGATGGGCCCAAACAGTACGACTCCTAACCGGGGGAATTTCAAGCATATTCATTGGGAGGCTGCTAGACAGTTATGGTCCCAGGTTTCTAATTCCAACTGCGTCTCTAATAATTTTTGTTTCAATGCTGACCTTAGCCTATATTAACAAACCCTGGCACTTGCTCGTTCTTTTTGGACTCATTGGAATTACAGGACTGACTGCCCCTGGCGCTATGATGAGCTCTGTTCCAACAAGCAAATGGTTCATAATAAATCGAGGGAAAGCCTTGGCCTGGATGACCGCAGGACTGGGAATAGGAGGCATAATTTTCCTCCCACTAACTCAACTTCTGATTGACAATATGGGCTGGAGGTCTACCTGGATAGCCTTGGCATTTTGCAGTATAGCTATTTCATTTCCTTTATCACTAATTTTTCTCCGTCGGCAACCTGAGGACCTCGGTTTACATCCCGACGGAATATCATCAAGTTCAGTAAGGCATACAAAACTACCTTATCACCCACAAGAATTGGATTGGACCGTCTCCGACGCCATGCAGACAAAAACATTCTGGCGACTCATTGCTTTCTTCTTCCTTTTGGGTCTAGCCGCTGGGTTGAGTGATGTTCATAGAGTTCCATACTGGATAGAGCAAGGGTTTAGACCTCAAACAGTATCCTATGCGATGGCATCTGATGCAGCCCTAGCGGCCTTATCTATTTTCGTTTCGGGATTCTTGCTAGACAGATTCCCATCAAAAAACATTGCAATTAGTTCATGCATAGGATTCTTTTTTGCGACAAATTTAATGATTGTGGCAGCTAATAGTTTCTTCCTCTTTTCTTCAGCTATGCTGTGGGGTCTATCTGTAGGCATACACATGATGGTGATGTCGTTCATTTGGGCCGATTATTTTGGGCGGGCTTTCGCGGGATCTATCCGTGGCGTTGTGCTACCTGCCTCACTTATCGCCGCAGGAGTAGGATCTCCCTTAGCTGGTTATATATACCAAATTAACAACAATTATATGCCAGTTTGGTGGAGTCTTTTCGCAATTTATATACTCGCAGCTTGGACAATTACAACTGTTAGACTCCCAATCCACCCAAACACAAACAGCCAGTTGAGATGAAGTATCTGATATAATCTGGAGAGTTTCCAAGGAGCCCCAGATTGACTAAAAAACTCTTCGGACGTAATGGTTTCTTTTGTTCCGATTGCGGATATGAAAGCCTCAAGTGGATGGGGTTTTGTAGTTCGTGTCATTCTAATCAACCTCTAGTAGAAGCACCTTCAATGCCTTCTTCCAATACTAAAAGATGGATTAACAACGCATCTTCCGAACTTAAAGAACTAGTTTCAATTGCGCACGATATTGGATCAAGAATCAGTTCTGGATTCCCTGAATTAGATCGCGTTCTAGGAGGCGGAATTGTTCGAGGTTCCCTAATTTTAGTAGCAGGAGAACCTGGCATTGGCAAGTCAACTCTGCTTCTTCAAATAGCACATCAAATTTCGATGACCCAAAGGACAATAACCTACATTTCCGGAGAGGAATCCAATCACCAAATAAAGCTCCGATCAAATCGTTTGGGCATATCCGGTGAAAACGTCTTTCTCTTAACAGAAACCAATGTAGAAACAATCGTAGAACGCTTGGAGGCCAAGCTTCCTTCGTTGGTTATAATAGATTCTGTGCAAACCCTTTCATCATTCGACGTGAGCCTTGCGCCAGGATCTATAACCCAAGTTCGATCGTCTGTACGTACATTACTGGAATGGGCGAAAATCAGAAACACACCAATTCTCCTATCCGGACACGTTACCAAAGACGGAACTATAGCCGGACCCCGTGTTCTCGAACATATGGTCGACGCAGTCCTATATCTGGAAGGCGAACCCTTGAGCGCCAATAGAATCGTTCATAGCCAGAAAAATCGTTTTGGGTCGACTAACGAAGTGGCAATTTTTTCCATGGAATCCGATGGGCTTAAAGAAATCGCTGACCCATCTCAAACTCTACTAGCCAACAGGAGCCACGACGCAGTAGGTTCCTCTGTAGTTCCCGCAATAGGAGGAAGTCGCCCTATCATGGTAGAAATTCAAGCGCTTACATCTCCTGCATACGGACCTTCACCTCGGCGTGCAGCCAATGGCATTGATCCGGGTCGTCTCGTAATGATTTCCACAGTGTTAGCTCAACGAGCACATCTGAATATCGGCAATAGAGATGTGACTGTCAATGTGGCAGGTGGGTTAAGGATTTCGGATCCTGGATGTGATTTGGCCCTAGCCTTGGCAATCGCATCCTGTTTAAAGGACCTCCCCATAAAACAAGGTCTCGTGCCTATTGGGGAGGTAGGGCTAAACGGGGAATTAAGGCCGGTGTCCCAGCTAGATCGTCGCCTCCAAGAAGCGTCTCGTCTCGGATTCACCTCGTGTATTTTGCCAGTATCCGCTCAACACCATAAAATTCAAGGCCTAAATCCCTTGTTCGCAACGAACATATCCATGGCTATTAGAATAGGCCTTAGTAATCAAACCGAAAACCACTCACCCTAGGCACCCACTAGTTTTCTTTACCAATTAAGATTCTTACTTTACTAGAAAACAGGGATTAACCATATAATCCTTTTCTTGACTTAGCGTTGCAACTTACGTACAATGGCTAGCCAGGGTGGCGGCTGTAGCCGTCGCTTTTATCTTTCTGGGCCAATGCGAGCCCCAGTGGCGCAATGGTAGCGCAGCCGACTTGTAATCGGCAGGTTAGCGGGTTCGAATCCCCTCTGGGGCTTTCCCGTAACCACGCTGGGATAAGCTAAATAGCCCTTGCATGTCTTGGCTGGTATATAGCCCTATGATAAACTTAAGCCCAAACCAGGAGGGGTGGGTGAGTGGTTTAAACCACCAGACTGTAAATCTGGCGCTCGAAAGGGCATCGCAGGTTCAAATCCTGCCCCCTCCACCAGTCGGAAGGATAAAAGGCGTAAGCTAATACCTACGCCCACATAGCTCAGATGGTAGAGCACACCCTTGGTAAGGGTGAGGTCGACGGTTCAAATCCGTCTGTGGGCTCCATCACCACAAAGTATTGATTAGGAGGAAAGCCTTAAATGGCAAAGCAACGTTACGACAGAGGAAAACCTCATCTTAATGTCGGGACTATAGGTCATGTCGACCACGGAAAAACTACTCTCACATCTGCTATATCAATGGTCTTGTCCAACCAGGGAACCGGAACAACTGGAACTACATTCGAGAACATCGATAATGCTCCAGAAGAACGTGCTCGAGGTGTAACAATTAACATCTCCCACATCGAATACGAGACAGAGGCTAGACACTACGCGCACGTCGACTGTCCAGGGCACGCTGACTATATAAAAAATATGATCACTGGAGCTGCTCAAATGGACGGGGCCATTCTGGTTGTTAGTGCTCCAGACGGCCCAATGCCTCAAACTCGCGAGCACATTCTTCTAGCTAGACAAGTAGAAGTTCCTAAAATCGTGGTAGCCTTGAATAAAGTGGACGCAATGGACGATGAGGAATTATTAGAACTGGTCGAGATGGAAGTACGAGAATTGTTGACTCAATATGGCTTTCCCGGAGACGATACCCCAATTGTAAGGGTAAGCGCTCTCAAAGCTTTAGAAGAAGTTGCGGCTGGAAACACAGACGGACAATACTCTAAAGGAATATTCGAGCTGGTCAAGGCAATGGAAGACTATGTCCCGCAACCTGAGCGTGCCATAGATCAGCCATTTCTAATGCCTGTAGAGGACGTATTTGGTATTAAGGGCAGAGGTACGGTTGTCACTGGTCGGGTAGAAAGAGGAACAATTAAAGTCGGTGATGACGTTGAAATTGTCGGAGCGGGCGTTGTTCGGAAATCAGTGGCCACAGGGCTTGAGATGTTCCACAAACTACTAGATCATTCAGAGGCTGGAGATGCGGTAGGAGTGCTCCTGCGCGGCATCAACAGAGAAGATATCTCCCGCGGTGAAATCCTTGCCAAGCCTGGCACAATCAAACCCCACGATAAGATTAAAGCGGAAGTCTACGTCTTGAGCAAAGAGGAAGGTGGAAGACATACCCCATTCTTCACCGGTTATAGACCTCAATTCTACATCCGCACAAGTGATATAACCGGGGAAATTCAATTAGAAGAAGGCGTTGAAATGGTAATGCCGGGAGATAACACAACAATGGACATCAACTTGATGTTCCCGATCGCCCTCGAAGAAGGAATACACTTTGCAATCCGAGAAGGCGGAAGAACGGTCGGAGCCGGCGTAATAACGAAAATTGTGGAATAAGCTATGGCCAAGAAAAAAGGTGACGTTAGGATGGTAATCACCCTACAATGTATAGACTGCAGGGAGAGAAACTACACGTCTTCAAAAAACCGGAGAAATGATCCTGACAGATTAGAACTACGCAAGTTCTGCTCGAGATGTCGCGGATCTAAAATCCACAGAGAGGTTAGATAGTTGGCTGACAGATCTTCGTCAACTGTAATCCGACGACCTGGACAGGAACAGATGCGTGGGTTAAAGCTAGGCAAGTTTATCAATGAGGTAGTATCAGAACTTCGGAAATCAGTTTGGCCAACTCGAGATGAGGTCATACGGTTGACCTGGGTGGTATTAGTAATAGCATCCTTTGTGGGAGGAATACTGGGCTTTCTGGATTTCTCTTACTCCCGAACTTTCACAAAATATATAGTCTTGCCGTAAATATAATACGAGCCAAATCCGCTTAAAGTTAAGAGTAATAAGTTATGGTAGACATCATCACAGAGCAAAATCAAAACCTACGTTGGTACATAATTCATACCTATTCTGGACAAGAAGAAAGGGTAAAGAAGAACTTGGAGCTGAGAATTCACAGCCTGGATATGCAGGACAGGATCTACCAGGTCATCATTCCTACAGAAGAGGAAATAGCTTTCAAAGACGGAAAACGAAAGTCTGAACGCAAAAAAGTTTTTCCTGGTTACATACTGATCCAAATGGAAATGGATGATGAAAGCTGGTATGCCGTCAGAAATACTCCTGGCGTCACTGGATTCGTCTCAACAGAGGATGAACAAGATAAGCGACCGCAACCCATAGCCTTGGAACCAAAAGAAGTAGAAGCAATTTTATCCCAAATAGAATCTGGGGCTCCCAAGATGGCCGTTGGGCTCAAAACAGGGGATATGGTCAGGATAAAAGAAGGACCATTCACAGATTTCATGGGATCAGTCAGTGAAGTTGACTTAGACAGAGCAAGAATTAGGGTCTTAGTCACCTTCTTCGGTAGGGAGACCCCAGTTGAACTCGACTTCCTTCAAGTTGAGAAAGTATAGGAGTTATCAGATGGCTAAAAAGATAAGAGCAATAATTAAACTTCAATTACAAGCGGGAAGTGCTTCTCCAGCACCCCCTGTTGGGCCGGCATTGGGACAACACGGGGTAAATATTATGGGATTTGTCAAAGAATATAACACTCGCACAGCCAAACAAGCAGGAACAATAGTCCCTGTGCATCTTACGGTCTACGAAGATCGGTCATTCGCCTTCGTTACCAAAACACCACCTGCATCTGACATGCTCCGAAAGGCCGCCGGTGTAGAGAAGGGCGGATCCTCAGTCGCAGCAGGGAGTGTGGGCACTATTAAACGAACAGAATTAGAAACAATAGCCAGAAGCAAGATGGACGACCTAAACGCAAGAGATATCGCAGGTGCAATACGAATTATTGAGGGCACAGCCAGAAGCATGGGTATCGCAATACAGGAGTAACTAGTGAAGAAGCACGGAAAACAATACCAAGACGCTCAAAAGCTTATATCTTCAGAGAGAATATATGACCTTAAGGAGGCAGTTGACACACTTAAAGGTATTTCAACTGCCAAGTTTGACGAGACCGTAGAACTACATCTAAGAACTAATGTAAATGCTAAGCACACAGATCAAATGGTCCGGGGAGTAGCACAGTTGCCACATGGTCTCGGAAAAGAAATTCGCGTCCTCGTTTTTGCCGACGGAGAAGCTGCCACTATAGCCCGTGACGCCGGAGCTGACTATATTGCCGACTCGGATATTATGAAACAAATCGAAGGTGGATGGACAGACTTCGAAGTCGGCCTAGCTGTGCCTGATATGATGAGCAAAATAGGCAAATTAGGTCGCGTCCTAGGCCGGAAAGGACTGATGCCAAACCCACGGACTGGAACAATGGTTCAACAGCAGGACCTTCCCAAAGCAATCAGCGATGCCAAGATGGGTAGAGTTGAGTACAAAACCGATCGAACGTCACTGATACACTGTCCTGTAGGAAAGAAAAGTTTTAGCCCAGAGCATTTGGCCGACAATGTAGCTTCTCTTATGAACGCTGTGGTAAAATCAAAGCCAACCGGAATTAAGGGAACATTCATAAGAGCAGCATATCTGACCAGTACAATGGGACCAAGTATACCCCTGGACGTGAAAGAACTAACATCAATGAAAATAGATTAACCTCTCTACCGCTTAAGACAACGGGGCTCCTAAGGAGTTAAATATCCCGTCGAGGCTGTAAGGGTCCGGCTATTGGTATAACCTTGAAGTCGTTCCCCGCACCTCTAGGGCGGGGAATTCTTATTTAAGGGGAAATTATGCCAACGGAAAGAAAGATAAAACAACTCCAGGAACTTAATGACAAGCTGGGACAATCTAGCATAGCCATCGCTACTGATCCCACAGGCATAGACGGAAATACGATGACTCAACTGCGCAGCATCATGGCGAAGTACCAAGTTGAATATCGTATGGTAAAAAATACACTGGCCTATATATCTGGTGATACCGTTGGCATGCCTGAGCTCAGAGCTATAATTCAAGGTCCAACTATTCTAGCGATAGGATATGATGATCCCGTGACCGCAGCCAAAGCTGTCGCTGAATGCATGAAAACCAGTCAAGATCTGCTCACAATCAAAGGTGCACTGATGGGACAAGATATCCTAGATCCCGCACAGATCACTATGCTCGCGAATTTGCCACCTAAAGACCAGTTGATAGCCAAATTACTTGGACAGCTCCAAGCTCCCATCACACGGTTAGTCACGGTCCTAAATGGACCCCTAAATGGACTGGCAAACGTACTAACCCAAAGACTAAACCAACTAGACTCTCAACCCACTGAATCTTAACCACAAAGCCTGCAATTATTTATTCGGAGGAATAATGACAAAAGAAGAAGTTTTAGAGGCCGTAAAAAGCATGTCGGTAATACAACTGTCAGAGCTCGTCAAATCTCTCGAGGATGAGTTTGGCGTTTCAGCCGCCCCAGTCGCAGTTGCGGCAGGACCTGGGAGTGGAACCCCTGTAGAAGGCGCAACAGCTGAAGAAGAACAGACTGAATTCACTGTTATTTTGGACGAAGTAGGGCCAAATAAGATTGCTGTCATCAAAGCCGTTCGTGAATTCACAAGCCTTGGTTTAAGAGAAGCAAAAGAACTGGTGGAAAGTGCTCCCAAGGAGATCAAAGATGGCATAGCCAAAGAAGAAGGCGAAGAAATAAAAAAGAAGTTAGAGGAAGCTGGTGCTAAGGTTTCTCTAAAGTAGAGTGATGTCGCATAATGGATGACCCCAGTTGAGTAAACGAAAAGACCGAGAACGTTTCCTACTAAAAAAAAAAGCCAACCTAGCATATGTTGGCTACAGGGGCATGGGCTTCAGTCCAGCACACAAACAGGAGTCAGCGCTGGAAACCGCCATTTGTATCAAGTGCGGTAGAAAACGAAATGTTCCATCAAGTACTGCAATCGATCACGCTCATGATTATATATGCACAACCTGCCATGATTCTTAACTATCTGGAGAGATAACTAATCCTATCAATTGATGCCCAGCCTCTTTTTTAACAGGCATACATCAACAAAGTCCATCAGTTAAATCAACGAAACTAACTAATCAATACGAATAACAAATCAGGATAGCAGATGTTCATGCACACCACTTTCCTGACTGTCAAAAAAATCCCTACATCGAGTTAAATTCAATGATCTCATTCTAAAGTAGAGTCATTGAATCGCCTTACGGAAGTTTCTACCACTTTCGCTTGGTCTAATTCAGTATCTCGTTTCTCCAAATATTGTTGTATTGCTCGTGCCGCCGGAAAAACCCGGCTTTCAAGAGATCCTATACTGCTATTATAGGACTTAACCAACTTATCTAAATTTAAACCAGTCGTCTCATAATGTTTTACCCACGTGATCATTCTTGTAAACAGTTCCTCGGATTTCGTGGCAATCTCGCGGGCATTTTTCGCAAGGGTTTGTTCGTTCCATCCTCGCGAAATCGCATGAAGAAGAGCAATAAGGGTTGATGGAGTAGCAATGACGACTCCAGACTGGAATGCCTTTTCCAACAAGTCTGGGCTTTTCCTAAGCGCTGCTCCAAGAAACGGCTCTCCTGGCAGAAAAAGAACGACAAATTCAGGAGTTGTCTCAAAAAGTTCTTTATATCTTTTGCCAGATAGCTCTGATACTCGAGACTTCACCTGAGCGGCGTGGTCACTGAGCGCCTTATCTCTTTCCTGATCTGACACAGCTTCTATCGAGTCTAAATACGCGTTTAACGGGGTTTTAGCATCTACAACTACTTTGCGACCATTTGGCAGATGCACAACCATGTCAGGGCGTTTCAAATTCTTATCGCTGTCCTCTACTGACATCTGTTCATAAAAATCGCACCTATCAACCATGCCAGCTAATTCAGCCACCCTACGAAGCGTAATTTCCCCCCATTTACCGCCGATATGTGGAACTCGGAGTGCATTCGTGAGATTTCTAGTTTCCTTTCCTAATGTCGCCTGCCCTTCCTGTACCGTCTTTATTAATTGTTCCAGACTACCGTAATCCGCACTCCGGGTTTTTTCTAGTACATGCAGGTGATCGCCAAGTGGTTTTAGAATTGATTCTATCGCTTGTTTTCTAGATTCTAGATCTATCTTAGCCTCAGCTCGATCTTTACCCAATGATTCTTTAGCCAATTGGAGGAAACTTTCATTATTCTTTCGTAATGCATCGGCTGCCAGCGAATCAAACATTCTAGAAATGCCCTGCTCCATACGCCCTTGAACTCCGAATCTAGAAATAACCAGAGTTGATAACCCGCACCCGACAACAGTACCGATTAATATCCATACAATTTCCATTTTAATGCATCCTCCTGACTATACACAGACCTGCGAGCCTAGCTTATCATATCTCCGTTAAAAATAAGGTTGCTGATAAATATTTCATTGTATTGAAGTTCCTATTCATTGACTCAATCCTTTTTTTGAGATGTTCTTCCCATGATTCGAAACTAACGAATCCTACGCTCGAGAGTGAAGGTAATTGTTGCAATGGATATTAAGATATGTTTGTTACGGATGAATTGGACAAAAGTAAATCTCTGTTCAAATATTCCGTATCCCTTAATCATCGGATTGAACCTTAGCTCAACCCTAGGTATCATGTCGTTAGATTAAAATACATATGTAACGGAACTATGCACTCTACTACTGTTCTCATAGACAAATCAGACGGAATTGGCACTCTGACACTAAATCGACCTAACGTCTTGAACGCCATGAACTTACAACTGGTTGGTGAGCTAGGAGTAGCAATTGACAATATGGAATCCGATACTGACATACGCGTCGTAATAATTACTGGATCTGGAAACCGAGCTTTTTGCGCCGGAGCAGATATACACGAAATGCGGGGAATGAGCGCTGAAGACCACACAAGAAGCCAAAAACTGCGGTATTCAACGCAATGGAAACTTGCTACTTGTTCAAAACCCATAATAGGTGCACTGAACGGCCTATGTTATGGAGGAGGAAGTGTTATGGCCACGTCGCTAGATTTCTTGGTAGGCTGTAACCTGACAAAGTTCCGATTTCTGGCAGCAGCTTATGGTCAACTTAATGCCACCTGGACATTACCCAATTTAATTGGATGGCCCAGAGCCAAGGAGCTCCTATACACTGGCCGTATCGTAACCGGCGAAGAAGCTCATAACATCGGACTGCTTAATCATCTGGTTCCTGCCAACAAAGTACTAAAGAAGAGTTGGGAACTAGCCACCCTAATTGCTGCTAATTATCCAACATCAGTCCAGGGAACTAAAGCTCTGGTTCTAGAAGGATTGGGACACACCTGGAAAGAGCAATGGGATGCCGAACATGCCGCTAGAGAACAGCGCTTTAAAGGATTATCCATAGAAAAAGGATTCAGGGATTTTATTTCCAAAAAGGGAAGGAATTAGATACAACAATGCAAAATAGAGAAATAGCTATTTTAGGCGTCGGAGCAATCGGAGGCACTATAGGCGGCCCGCTAACTCAAGCCGGATACGACGTGACCCTTATTGATCAATGGCCAGAGAACGTCCAAGTGATGAAAACATCCGGTCTCACGATCAGCGGAACACACGGAGATCATTTGGTGCGGGTAAACGCTATACATATCCATGAACTGTGTACGATCCAGAAAACATTCGATTGGGTATTTATTTGTGTAAAATCCTATGATACTGCTTGGGCCACAACACTGATGCTTCCATATCTCAAATCACACGGCGCCTTCGTATCAGCCCAAAACAGCATCAACGATAACACCATCGCAGAATTAGCTGGTTTTAACAAAATACTGGCTTGCATACTCACCCTTGGTGGAGGGATGTACGAACCCGGCAAGGTCATCCGTACCAACGATCCCGAATCATTAGCAATTACGGTGGGAGAACTTCACGGACAGTCCTCTCCACGATTATTAGAACTCGAAAGTCTCATGTCCCACATAGGTTTATCTAAAACTACAAACAATACTTGGGGTGAAAGATGGTCCAAACTAGTTGTAAATTGCATGGTCAATCCCATGGCAGGAATTACGGGATTGAGCTCCGCAGAGATTAGAAGAAATCCTGCAACAAGACGTATCCTCATTCGAATAGCAGCAGAAGCAATCAAAGTGGGGATGAATCATGGATTTGAAGTTGCTAATATCAACGGGATTCCTGCAGCGTCTTATCTCGAGGCCGCCAACAGTATGGGCGCAGCCATGGAGAAGGTGGAAACTGAAATGGCCCTCCGTTCGAGCGAAAGAGGAGAAGGTTTGCCATCGATGCTTCAAGATTTGATGAAGGTTCGAAAAACCGAAATCGATTACTTGAACGGATATGTGGTCGAAAAAGGAGCTCAAATTGGCATGTCTACTCCTCTGAATCATGCAATTGTTGATCTTTTGACTTCCGTCGAAAAAGGTCACCTAAAACCCTCTATGGACAATTTATCAAAGCTGAAAGAGTTCAATTAATTACCTTATCTCACTAAATAAAAGCGAATATAACAAATATAGGCTTTTTCCGGGCGCCAAAAAGCTTGCCAATGTTCTTCAGATGCTTATATAATACGCCCGCAGTTTCACAAGCCATATTCCGTTTATCCGAGTGGGGCAGCCGGCAATAGTTCGGTTTCGTCACCGATTGGCGCATAGGAGGTTTAATGTATTTGTCCAAAGTAATCAAGGTCGGCCTTTCGCTCTCACTACTGGCCCTGCTAATGCCTGTCAGTTTAGCTAATGCAGAGGTTAGGGGTGAAGCAGTTATCAGAGATTCTTCTCCCGGGCTTTCCGACGAGTTGTCTGTTTCTCTGACAATGCCAATCCTTGGGGCCGGCCTTTCATACGAAGGTTGGTTGGTCTCCGATGATGGGCACACAAGCTTGAGTGTTGGCGAGTTAGATCAAGGAGCTGACGGAAGTGTAATTCACACTTACATCAGTCCAGACGGAACAAACCTTGCAAGCGAGTACAATCAGTTCCAAGTCACCAGTTCAGGTCATGTATTGTATTCTGATCAGATTTCCGAAGGCGGATTGTCTCATCTCAGAAACCTACTCTATTCCCACTCAGGAAACCCAGTCTACACTTCTGGAACACATGAGGGCGTAGCAAAAGGGACCTCAGTCGGATTAAGGGATCAGGCCGATGCAGCGTTAACACAGGCCACTAACGGCGTGGGTGCTACGACTGTTTCCGACGTTCAATCACATGCTGCTCATGTAATTAACATCGTCGAAGGCGACCATGGAGCCAACTTTGTCTCTGACACAGGGAGCTCAGGTGACGGTCACGGTTTGCTGAATTACGCGGCAGCAGCTTCTGCGGAAGCTAGCGCCGCCACCACGGGTGATCCCACTGACACCACATTCGCTCAGTATGGACTAACAGTCTCTGCCTCGGCAGATAACGTGGCAACTTGGTCAGCATCTGCACGAGACGCTGCCATTAATGCCCGAAGTGCTGCAACTCTTGATGTCGCGTTAGCGTTCATTACTAATGCCCAAACTCTCCTTTCGAGAACGGTTAGCGGTTATGACACTGATCGAAACGGGACAATTGGGGCTGGTGAAGGCGGAGCTTCTCAGGCTCAAGAAGGAGCCCAGAACATGGCCTCCTTTGAACCAACGGTGGTTGTAGAAGCCCCTACAGCTCCAGACACCGGAGATATAAGCTACGGCCTCTTCGCGATTATAGCCTTAATCACTGGAGCAGCCTTGGTCACTGGTGGAGGACTATTACTCAACCGAAATCGCTCCGCAGCATAGCTTAAAACTCAATCACTAAAAATAAACTGAGGCCCCTTAGTAGGGGCCTCAGTTTATTTAATATAGAGCAACTACGGTAAATGACGATAAAGAAGATACGAAAGAATTACCCGAATATAGCTCCAACACATGGCAACTATGTGCGGACCATCCGTACAGAAAATTTCTTGTTCATCTCAGGATGCACAGCTATCGGTACAGATGATGAAAATGGCGATGTTATATCCCAAGCAGAATGCACCATAAAAAGAATATCCAGCATCGTAAAAGATCAGGGTGGGTTGAACTCCGATATAGTAAAATTAGTCATCTACGTTACGAACATGGAAGAATTTAGGCCTCGACTTAGCGAATTCGATAACATTGTAGAGAAATATTTCGTCAGTGAATATCCAACTAGTACTCTAGTGATGACACCGGGTTTGGCAAAGGCCACTCTAAAAATTGAAATCGACGCAACAGTTGTCTTTTAACATTGACCGTAAAAACTAACCTGTTTACAATATATTTCAACCATGAACAAATCTAACAGAACTTTGGATAATGTCTAACAAGACTGGCAAAAGATATATTTGCCACCATTGTGGGTCAGAATTTCTGGTCACCAAGAGCGGAGATGGTGAGATGACATGCTGCAATTCACCTGCATTAACCAAACCTTGAAGAGCCTTTAAAGATTGGTAAATCAATTAGGTAAACGATATGGATGTCTGACTTGTGGCACGCTAATACTATGCGTAAAAACCGGTACTGGCACTATATTGTGTTGTGACAAGGAAATGGAAATCCAAATGCCCCGAAATCTTCCGTCATCCGACTAACTAATCCCAGATTCCAATCTTAATTTCTAAAATCCGATCAAGGCCCCGCAAATCCCGTATAACATCGAATTTTGCGTTTGGATGTTCGGCTTTAAACATCGATGTGACACCCTCTATTTGATGTGGGTCCATCTCCAAAAGGAATATAGCCCGAGGAGAATTATTGAGTTTTAGATTAGATTGTACGGCTATTTGCCGAAAGCACGACAACCCATCATACCCCCCGTCCAAAGCATTTTGGGGTTCCCATTGTACCTCCTCTTGAAGCCACTGAATATTTGAAGATGGAATATAAGGAAGGTTCGCTATTACCAGGTCTGGTAAAACAGTGATAGGTTCTAACAGATCACCATAAAGAACGGTTATTTGTTCATAAACACCATGCCTCTCAAAATTTTGCTGGGCTATCTTCAAAGCCTTTTTTGAATTATCCGTAACGAATAATCGTATTTTAGGAACATTAAGTATTAGATTTATAGCTATCCATCCACAACCTGTACCTACATCTACCACGACAGGAGATTTGCCCAGAACGTCACTATTGCATATTTCAATCCCTCTCTCAATTAATATTTCACTCTCTGGTCTTGGTATCAGGACATCTGGTGAAACAATCAGGTCAAGGCCATATGCCTTCCACTGTCCAAGAACATAGGCTAATGGTTTTCCCGTTAGCCGATCAGATAAAATCTGTTCCACATGGCTGGCTTTTGCGTAGGTCTCATTCGAGAATTTATCCAAATAAAGTTCATGCCGAGACACTTTGAGAACGTGCATCCAAATCAACTCGGCTTCAACCTTCGCTTCAGCTATATTTGCGGAAGATAGAAATTCCTCTGCAAAACTTAAAGAGTCCCTAATAGACACTATATATTTCTATTCCATCTCGGTTACAAGGATTAAACTATCAATGCTTCGCCAAGGATTATTTCCTGCTCGTTAGCAACGAGCATATCGACCAATTCGTCGATATTACCGTCAAGAATTTTTGGGATGCCAAAAAAACTTTTCCCAATTCGATGGTCAGTTACTCTATCTTGAGGTATGTTATAAGTCCTTATCTTTTCCGCTCTTTCGGCAGAACCCACCTGTGCTTTTCTCGACGCTGAAATCTCTTGTTGATGTTTAGATTGTTCTTGCTGATAGAGTCGGGCCCTTAAAATCTCCATCGCTTTACTCTTATTCTTATGTTGAGAGCGTTCTTCTTGGCATGTAACGATTATGCCAGAGGGATTATGAACGATGCGTATTGCTGTCGCCACCTTATTAACATTCTGCCCCCCAGCCCCACCGGAATGAAAGACGTCAATTCTTAAATCATCTGGATGTATCCTTACGTCTACTTCTTCTGCTTCTGGGAGAACTGCTACTGTTGACGTTGATGTATGAATTCTACCGGAAGCCTCAGTTGTTGGAACTCTCTGTACCCGATGAACCCCTCTTTCAAACTTGAGTCGACTAAAAACCCCCTTGCCTTTTACGGAAAATACTATTTCACTAAATCCTTCTACGCTTGATTCATGTGAATCTAGCACCTCAACAAGCCAGCCTTTTAACTGTGCATATCGACTATACATCCTAAATAGGTCACCCGCAAAATTTGCCGCTTCATCTCCACCAGTGCCTTTACGAATTTCGACTATTACATTCTTGTCATCATTGGGATCTTTGGGTAATAAAGCAAGTTTTAGTAGATCCTCCAGAGTTCCTACCTGTGAGTCCAAAACCTTAGCTTCTTCCTTTGCAAGAGCAATAATCTCGGCTTCTTCTTCTGCCACTATCAACGAATAATTCCCTTTCTGCTCGGATTTAGCATCCTTCAGCTGCCTATACAATGTAACGGTTTCGTTTAAGGTGGCAATTTCTTTAGCTAATCGTTGGAAAGCATCATAATCTGACGCAACCTCGGGTTTCGCCATTAGCAAGACCAACTCGTCGTGACGGCCCTCAATTTGTTCGAGCTTTTCGTAAAAAGATTCCATATTCAATTAGAAAAAGAAACGATCCTGCAGCTATTCTACCACGATAGAATAGCTGCAGGATCGAATAATTCCATCTGGAATTTCTCCATCATACTCAGTGAACGCAAGGCCTTCTTCTATGCCAATCTGTAAGCTGTTGATAAGCATACCCAGCGTTAAGAATTCTCGCCTCATCAAATGGACGTCCAGCCAATTGCATTCCTATCGGCATACCTTCAGAAAATCCACATGGTACGGTCAATGCCGGGAATCCTGTCAAATTGAATGCTCTGGTGTATTGAGTCAACGCGGGTATTACTCCCATTAGCTGCTGTTTGATCGTGACCTGATCCTCTTTAATTCTAGGAGCAATAACAGGAATGGTTGGGCCAATTAATAAATCTACTTCGTCAAATAGAGCAAGACTTTCCGTCGTATATTTCGCTCGTGCTCTCGAAGCATTGAGGTAATCTGACCCAGATATAAATAGTCCCGTTTCCACTCTCCATCTAATGCTTGGGTCATATTTATCGGCATATTTCCTAAGAAGGTCCCTGTGGTATTCAGCTGCTTCAGCATAAATCATTGGAGTAGAAATATTCGCCGAATGCTGATAAATCGGCCAAGATACTTCCTTAATTTCGACTCCCAGCCCATTAAACACTCCAATGGCATCTTTAATTGCCTTTTCTATGGCGGGGTCTAAGGGAAGCTCGAAATATTCCTTGGGAACGCCAAGACGGAGACCTTTCACCTCCCCGGTTAAAGATTTGACATAATGGTCAACTGGCTTCAACGAAGACGATGGATCCTTTACATCCCTCCCCGCTATCACGTCCAACATCATTGCCGAATCCCATACATTGCGAGTCATTGGTCCTACATGATCGAAAGACCACGCCAACGGCACAACCCCATATCTGCTAATCCGGCCATAAGTAGGCTTCAATCCAGTAATCCCACATAGCGATGCGGGAATTCTTACTGATCCTCCTGTGTCTGTCCCCAAGGCTAATGGCAGTTGCCCAGACGCTACAGCCGATCCAGATCCCCCACTAGACCCACCAGCAAGTCGTTCGATATCCCACGGATTATGCATATTGCCATAATCCTCATTCAATCCGGTAGGCCCAAAAGCAAACTGGTGAAGGTTTAATTTGCCCATAAGAACTGCTCCTCCTGCCCTGAGTAAAGCAGCCACAGTGCTATCGTATGAAGGAACAAACCCATCAAATATTTTCGAACCTGCCGTATTCTTAACATCCTTTACGTAAAATATATCCTTAAGACCGACAGGTATTCCATGAAGTGGGCCTCTGTAATGACCCGCAAGGATTTCCCTCTCTGCCAATTGGGCACTCTGCAAAGCTTCTTCCCCAGGATATGATATGAAGGAATTTAAAGTAGCATCAGTGTCATTTATACGATCTAAGTAAGCTTGGAACACTTCAACAGGAGAGACTTCCTTAGCTCGAATCAGCTTAGATAAACCGTGAGCAGTTTTATAGCAAAGGTCAGAATTACCCATCATAGCTCTGGAACGAAGAAAATGTATTGGATGGTTCATAATCACTCAGATCCATATTTCGCAATTTAGTAACCACTGACATAATTTCATTCACTTGTTGATAGACAATTTCCATGTGATTAGCATCTGAAATATCAAGCCCTAATTGTTTTGCCATTACCAGAAAGGTTTCCTTGGACATGTTGGCATTTTGAGACATATCTTAATCCTCCTTTGCACATGATGTTTTTTGCTGCTTTGAAATATTTTCTTACGTCTCTTTCCTGACAGGATTACTCAGAATCCCTATCCCTTCTATCTCTACTTCCACAATGTCGCCATCTTTCAACTCTGCTGGTTTCCCCGGTGTGCCCGTAAAAATCAAATCACCTGGCTCTAGCGTCATAACCTGACTGATATGAGCTATCACTGTTGGCAAATCAAACAAAAACATTTTCGTAGATTCTGATTGTACTTCTGTGCCATTGACCCTTGCCTTCATCACTATATTCCCTGGGTCTAGGTTCGTTTCTATAAACGGACCTGCTACGCTAAAAGTATCCGATGATTTAGCTCTCCACCATTGTCCATCCTCTTTTTGCCAATCACGTGCACTTACGTCGTTCCCACAGGTATATCCAAGAACATGCTGCAAAGCATTTTCTTTAGAAATATTCTTACATCGATCCTTAATAACGGCTACTACCTCTCCCTCTTCGTCGACCCGTCCATTAAAATGTTTAGGCAAGATTATAGATTCGCCTGGTCCAATTAATGAAGTCGGTGTTTTCAAAAAAATCAGCGGCTCCTTCAACAAAGGCCGTTCCCCTAAATGACTGCGGTAATTAAGACCAACTGCCAATATTTTACCGGGCAGGGAAGGAGCTAGGATTTGCACCTCAGAGAGTGTGTGTCTATGCTCTGTGATTTCAAAACTACTAAAAGGGTTACTTGTAATCTCTCTAATAACGTTGTTATCAACTACTCCATAACTAATATCTCCGTGGGCCATATAGCGAGCAAACTTCATGATTTCTTTATCCTCCTTTTCAGTTAATTAACTTGTTAAAAATAGATACATGCCTAAGTCTAAAGTCTTTATAAAGTTTAATCCAGACCTTAATTCAGGCACGTTTCAGGCACGTTTTCTTGACACGCCACACTCTCCTTCCTATAATACGATATTGGCGGTGTGTGGCTAAATTCAGGTGTGCATGGGCCAGTAAAAAACCCGCTACAAATAATAAATTAAAAGGAGTTCATAGATGCCAGCAAAGGACATAGCTCTCATGGCACATCTAATGCGTAGGGCCGGTTTCGGGGCCGACTATGATGAGCTGGAAAAGAGAGCGGATAGAGGATACGAAGAAACTGTTGAAGAACTTCTCGAACCAGGCTCACACGGTGTGGCTGCTTATGATGAATATACTTTAGCTCGTTACTATCCAGATATGGAAGTGCCCTCCGCTCCCGCACTCGGAACATCTAACTTCATGTACCATCTCTACACCAGCCCTCGGCCTTTGGTGGAAAAGATGACCTTATTCTGGCACATGATCTTCGCAACAGGTAATTCTAAAGTTGATAACCCTCCTGAAATGTTGCAACAAATCCAATTGTTTAGAGACCACGGAATGGGTAATTATAGAGACATGTTAGTACGAATATCGAAGGATCCAGCAATGATCTTCTGGCTCGATAATAATCAAAATCACAAAAAGGCTCCCAACGAAAACTGGGGTCGCGAACTCCTCGAGCTGTTTTCCATGGGACAAGGCCATTACTCAGAAGATGACGTAAAAATGGCTGCAAGGGCGTTCACTGGCTGGACCATTGGGCCAAAAATTCCGAGAACCCCTTACCAAAGACATCATTGGAGTTTTATATATAAAGACGAGGATCACGACCATTCTACTAAAACCTTTCTCGGTCGTGAGGGAGACTTCAACGGAGAAGACATAATTCAGTTCATTCTCGAGGACGAAGCTACTTCACAATTTATAGCACGCCATCTTTACAACTTCTTTGTTGAAGACGATGTTCAAGTCCCCAGCTGGTTTGATATCCCCCCAAAGAATCCAGAAGCAGTTAATGCAATAGGAAAAATCTTCAGGGAATCTGATTTTGATATCCGAACTACGTTGCGTTTTATTCTTAACTCATCTTTCTTCAAGGATGAGTCTGCCTGGTTTGCGAAGGTGAAAAATCCAGCAGAGGTAGTTGCCGGTACTATTCGGCTTGTAGGAGACTTTGCCGAACCAAAACCTGGCGTAATGGACATGGGGTTGGAGGGTGCCTATCAAGGACAGGAACTCATAAATCCTCCGAGCGTAGAAGGGTGGCATACGGGCAGAGAGTGGATTGACACCGGATCTCTAGTTCGACGGGTTAATTTCGTCGCAGACATGTTGGGTAACACGGATTTCCCAGGAGTGCAATCCATTATCAACCGCATAGGACAAAAGGAAACTCTTTCTCCTCAAAATCTGGTAGATTCATGTTTGGAACTACTCGGAGCTATCCAGCTAGACAAGGGAACTAGAGAAGAACTCGTAACCCATGCCCAAAGCGGAGGGGAACTCAAACGCGGGTCATCGGAGGCTGACGTATCGGCCTTTGGAACTCGTGTAGCAGAAATGTTACAACTAATCGCAGCCACGAGGGAATATCAATTCGGCTAGGAGCTAAGCTCACAGCCAATAGCCCTTTGACTGCTAAAATAAATTAAGACTCATTATAAGGAGTACATCATGGCTAAAGATCCTATACTCGTAGTCTTCCAACTAACTGGGGGGAATGACTACTTAAATACTATAGTCCCCAGACAAGATGGCCTATACAGGGACTACCGAAAAAACATCGTAATACCCGAAGGGGAAGAAATACCCATAGACGATAACTATGGATTCCACCCAGAGATGGGAGCACTTAAGCCTTTCTGGGAAGAGGGCAAGATGGCTCTTATACATGGAATAGGATATGAAAACTCCCCCCGTTCTCACTTTCGGTCTATGGACATATGGCACACTTGCGAACCCGATAAAATTGGAACCGAGGGTTGGGTCGGAAGAGCCACGAAAGTCGTAGATCCTGGTAAGGAAAATGTTCTGACGGCTGTTAATTTTGGACAGGGTCTTCCTAGAGCTATGGCCATGAAAGGCGTTCCAGTTGCTTCAGTATCTGATATCGAGAACTACGGTGTCCTGACCGGAATAAACGGAGAACAACAACGCCAAAGAGCACTAGAGCGTTTTTCCCGCGTATATTCGCCCGCTATAGGAACAGGTCCAGTGATGGATTATCTAGGTCAGACCGGCTTAGACGCTTTGAAGGGTGCCGACATCCTAAAGGTCGCCCCTGAGATGTATTCCTCGTCTGTTGAATATGCAGCTACCCCGCTTGCGCAAAAGTTCCGTGGAATCTCGATGGTACTACAAGCCAATCTGGGAACACGGTTCTTCTACACCCAGAGTGCCTCATGGGACACACATGCTTCCCAAATGCCCGGACACAAAGGCCTTTGGCAAGATGCATCTAGATCAGTCTCGGATTTCTTTGCAGACCTGAGGGAGCATGATATGGCGGACAACGTAGTCCTCATAATGTTTTCTGAATTCGGCAGGCGAGTCGTAGACAACGGCTCAGGCACTGACCATGGAGCTGCTGGTGTTGCATTTGCGATTGGTGATGCAGTTAAAGGTGGACACTACTCCGAGTATCCATCCATGAAAAGCAAGGATCTTCAAGAAGGTGACTTGGCGCCAAATTACGACTTCCGTGGTTTTTACTCCACCATCCTAGAAGACTTCATGCATCTAGATCCAACGGAAATTGTAGGTGGTTCTTTCGAACAGCTGAGTTTCATAAATAAGTGAACCCCCATTTACAACTAAGAACAACTAATGAGATGAACCTGTGTCGTTAGTTGCGGTTCACCTCATTAGTTGTTTCCAAGATAAAAAGTTCGTACAGGAGGTAATATATGCCGTCAACCCACATAGCGTCAGGGCGAGCGTTTACCTATACAACTAACATTGGGAAAATATCTAGGTCAGAAACAGGCTTTCGTCACCCAGTTGGTTTAGCCAGAGGAAAGAATGACACCTTATATATTGCCAATTGGGGAGACGAAGCTTCTCCTAACGCCCGAATAACCAAGTGTTCGATTCCATCACAGGATTGGATCGACGATATTGGTGCGCCAGGCAATGGCCCCGGGGAGTTTTTGTGGCCGGGGGGGTTAGCTTCTGACTCTGCTGGCCATCTATACGTAACCGATCAGGCAGACCATAAGGTAGTAATCTTCCAAAGTGACGGACAATTCGTTGAGAAATGGGGATCATATGGGACCAAAGCTGGCGAATTTAACAGCCCAGCGGGAATCGCAGTCGATTCTAAGGAAAACCTTTGGATAGTAGATTCAAGAAACCATCGAATCCAAAAGCATGCTAAAGATGGAAAATATCTTCAAGGATTTGGACGATTTGGATCCGAACTAGGCGCATTGAACAATCCTTGGGGGATAGGCCTTGATGGAGAGGATAACGTCTACGTCGCCGACTGGGGAAACAATCGGATCCAAAAATTTAGCCCGGACGGGGACTTACTGCTGTCGATTGCCCATGCGAACACATCAAGAGATCCTTTAAATCATCCATCTGACGTTACGATAGATCCAGATGGAGATATATACATCGCAGATTGGGGAAACCATAGAGTCGCGATCTATGAACCCGATGGAACTTTTCTTCTCACTATTAAGGGGGATGCTTCCAACTTATCGTCGTGGGCTAAATCTTTGATAGCAGCCAACCCAGATTTAGCCAAAGCCAGAAGTCGCGTGGATCTAGAGCCAGAATGGCGTTTTTGGCACCCTGTATCAATACACATAGGGGCCGACTATAAAATTTTGATAGCAGAAGCTCAACATATGCGAATTCAAATCTATCAAAAAGACCTTGAATATACCGAAGCTCAATTCACATTATAGCGGAACCCAAATCCTTTCAATCCATCCGGGCTGAGCACGCCGCAGAGCCCATTATTCCTTTGCGAATTCGATCGTAACACGATATATTAACAACACACGAGACCATCAAGGAGATTAACATGCCTGTAACACAAATAGCGGGAACAAAAGCCTTCGCTTACGTGGGCAATATTGGCCAAATCGGCGCCTCCGGACCTACATTACGTCATCCTATGGGACTTGCCCGCGGCAACAATGATGTGCTCTATGTAGCTAATTGGGGCGTAGAAAGCAACCCATCCACACGTATAACAAAGTGCACCATAAACTCTCAAAAATGGCTGCAGGATATAGGACATCCTGAGAACGGTGATCCCACCTTTAAGTGGCCAGGCGGACTCGCCATAGATGACCAAGAAACCCTTTTTATAACAGATCAGGCAGACAACTGCGTACATAAATATTCCAACGACGGGAAATATCTAGGCCGATGGGGAAGGTCCGGAACTCTTGATGGAGAACTAAAAAGACCAAGCGGGATAGCCGTGGATAAAGATAACAATGTTTGGGTGGTAGATTCAGGGAACAACCGAATACAACAGTTCGATACCAATGGATCATTACTAAGCAAATTCGGATCCAGTGGATCCAGGAATGGTGAGTTTGCCTCCCCTTGGGGAATCAGCATTGATAAGAACGGAAACCTCCTCATAGCAGATTGGGGAAATGACCGTGTGCAGCGCGTCACTACCAACGGACAAACCCTACAAACCATAGGAAGCTCGGGCAACCAAAATGGCGAGTTAAGTCATCCTAGTTCAGCCATTGAAGACAAAGATGGCGACATTTACGTCGCCGACTGGGGAAATCATCGAGTGCAGATATATGAAGCAGACGGCATATACATGGCCACTCTGATAGGAGATGCTAATAACCTATCAGAGTGGGCAAAGTCTAAGGTATCGTCCAATCCAGACTTGATTAAAGCTCGGGAAAGAGTGGATTTGGAACCTGAATCGCGGTTTTGGAGCCCCACATTCATCCATGTCGGCGATGACTACAAAATCCTAATCGCTGAGGGGCAACACATGCGTGTCCAAATCTATCAAAAGGATCCTTCCTACCTAGAAGCTCAATTTACACTCTAGCATGCATAGATTGAAAGTGCCTTTTGCCTCGGCGCTATATGAGACCTAATGCCTATTTCACTTGCGTGTGATTTAGGCTGAACTTATAATGCGAGTAGCTTTGATAGATGAGGTAAAAGTAGTGACTACCCAATTTATTGCATATTTCAACGGGAAGTGGATTCCAGCCAACGAATGCAAGATTTCAATTGCTGACCGTGGGTTTACGCTCGGAGATGGCGTCTTTGAGGTCGACAGAACATTCAACGGAAAAATCTTTGACCTCAATAGCCACTTAGACCGGCTCTTCAGATCCCTTAAATATGTCAGAATTGACCCGGGACTCACCTACAAGGAAATAGCAGATATCAGCGAAGAAGTCGTCACCCGTAACTGGCCTCTAATCGCTACGGGTGGAGATATGACCGTAACTCAACGCATAACTCGTGGTATAGGCCGGTCGGTCTCGGATACAGGAGAACCCACAGTGTATATTGGAGGGGCTCCTCTAGACTTCAATCGATTCGCTCACCTTTACGATAAAGGCTGCCATGTCGTATTTGCCAGGACCCGTGCATACCATCCGGATTCTCTAGATCCAAAAGTTAAGCATCAAAGTCGCATGAATTTCGTCATGGCTGACCTGGAGGCGAACGACGTTGACCATGGGGCTTGGCCCGTACTTCTGGATTTAGACGGTAATATTTCTGAGGGAACCGGTTTCAACATCTGGATAGTTAAGGATGGCGTCTTAAAATCTCCTGCAGACCGTACAATGCTTCAGGGAATTTCGAGAAAGGCCATTCTTGAATTAGCCAAGAATCTCGATATACCTGTGGAAACTGAAGACATTCAGCTTTATGATGCATATAATGCAGACGAGGTTTTTATCTCCGGCACCAGCCACTGTATGTTACCTGTCTCCAAATTGGACAATAGGCCAATGGGTAGCAACATACCAGGACCTATTGTCAGCCGACTACTTTCCGCATGGAGCGAACAAGTAGGGGTAGACATTATCGGACAATCGCGAAGCCAAGTAGGGCTGGAATAACCGATTGCCACATTCGTAAAACCAACTTTAGGAGAACACAAATGTCCTTAGAAACAAAAACCTTGGGTAGGACCGGCCTAAAGGTTACTCAGCTGGGCTATGGAGCATTAGAGGTTCGTGGAGTTTCATCAGAGGATCCTAAAGCACGAATGCCAAGTGAAGCTCGAGCCAAGGACATTCTCAACGCAGTTCTCGACTCCGGAATAAGCTTTATTGATACAGCTTGGTGCTACGGTAGAAGCGAAGAAATGATTGGCAAGTTTATATCCCATCGAAGAAGCGAATTTACACTCGCAGCTAAAAGTGGGCACGGGAATTGTAGCTCTACCCAATATGGGTCCTATACTCGGAAAGATATATTAGCATGCATAGAAGAAAGTCTGCGAAACCTCAAAACAGACTACGTAGACATACTACAACTCCACAACCCCACCAGCAAAGATGTGGAGGACTGTGAATGCATAGAAACACTTAAGGACATTCAAGCTCGTGGCTGGACACGATTCATAGGCTGTTCTAGCGTTATCCCCCATCTCAACGACCATCTCAACACAGGAGCATACGATGCATTTCAACTACCATATTCAGCACTCGAACCGGAACACTACGATATAATAAGCAAATCCGCAAAATCAGGAATTGGTACTATTATTAGAGGTGGCGTAGCAAAGGGAGAACCTGAATCTGCTGCAATAAACGCACAACGAGTACAAAACTGGAAGCCGTCTCTGGGGGGCAGTGCTGGGATAAAACGTTGGGATATGTTTACTGAGGCACGCCTTGGAGCCTTAGTGGATGAAGGTGAAACCAGAACCTCATTTCTCCTTAGATTTACCCTATCACATCCAGATGTTCATACAATCATCGTGGGAACCCAAAACCCAGAACACTTAGCTCAAAATGTAGCTGCAGCAGAAAAAGGCCCTCTCCCTCCTGACGTCTACAGGGAAGCTAAGAACAGATTACGTGCTGTCGGCCTCGAACACGGCCAGTGAACAACAGTGCACCTAAATCCGGACCCGGATAAAACCTAAAGCAATAACCAAGGCTATCCTATACCAAGCATCGTTGTTAGCTATATCGAGGGCCCTCAACTTATTGACTGGACAGCCATTGCAGACACGTCTTCATCTTCTGCTCCGCTACCTCCCGCAGCTCCTATGGCTCCAAGCAACACTCCACCCCGAAATAGCGGCACAGCTCCCTGCTGAGCGGCCATACGCCCTTGATGCATATGAACCAAAGCTTGAGATACCGGATTATTCGATCGATCGATTAACTCTCCACTTTTCTCCCCCCCATAAGCTACTGACGCAAATGCCTTCGCCCGGCTTGTTTCTGTCCACCACCAAAGAGATCCATTCATTCGTGCTGAGGCAATCAAGTCACCACGAGCATCCACGACACTCACTGCCACTATAATGCCCAATTCCCTAGCCCTTTCAAACCCAACTTCAAGAGCTTTTATGCCCTCCTCAACAGTAATCCCAGACATACACACCTCCTATATTGTTTTCAACGCAGGATACAATTCTGCGCCAACTTGGTCAACGGACTGCTTTTAAGCTAACCCGCAGAGTTCCATTGCTAAATAGACCTAATCTCGTTGTTGACACCTTGCCTACTTTTTGATGCAATGGGGAAGTATTAATTTTGTTGTCGATAGTTCGATTGAGATCTTGAGAGGCAATAATGGCTTTAGTTAAACAAGCATACATCTATGTCGGATTAGGTCGCGAAGGCGACCAAGAAGGACATGGCCTTTACAGGCGTCAACTTCCTGGAGGATCCTGGGAACTCAAAGCTCAGGGCCTTCCAGACGACCCAGATATACTACTCTGCCGAGCCCAAGATGGCGTTTATAGAACCTCCAACCAAATGTTTGCTGGCACTAGATGCGGGCAAGTATTGGGGACCTTGGATGCCCGAAGCCACTGGGAAGACCGTTCACTGCCCGAGAGTGTTTCTGAGATAAATACTGTAGTCTGCGGTTAGATTTAATCTATTAACAAATTATGAGGTGTTATTTTGCTTGAACCCGACTTGTCCGTTTACGCACCTATTGTAGACCGTCCAAAAATAAAATGGCCCCAAAACGCCCGTGTCGCACTCTGGGTGGCACCAAATGTAGAGTATGTCGATTATATGCCCGCACCAAATGATGGCAAAGGAGGGTTTTTCCGTCAAGTACATACTCGAACTCCGAGCCCAGATGTCGCTCAATTTGCAAATCATGATTATGGTAACCGGATTTGTTTCTGGAGAATGCTAGAGGTATTCGATCATCACAACGTTAAATGCACGATTTCCTTAAACCAAGCAGTCCTTCAACAATTTCCAGAGATTCTCGATGCCATGGTCAAACGTGATTATGACTTCATGTCACATGGCATATACAATAATCGATTCCTAAACCTCCTTTCTCTCGAAGAAGAGAGAGCCTTTTTCCAAGACTGCAAGGAGACTCTCAAACGTTACACCGGGAAGGACCTAAAGGGCATGTTAACTCCAGCTGTATCACCATCTGCCAATACTCACAACCTAATGGCGGAAGCTGGACTCATCTACAACGCCGACTGGGGTCATGATGACCAGCCATTTCCAATGAAGGTGAAATCAGGGCGGCTGATTTCAATGCCATACAACCTAGACTTAAATGATGGTACATTCAATCGTTTTGGCTTGCCTCCAGAATATTGGGCACAATGCGTGAAAGACCAATTCGATGTTATGTATGCGGAAGGAGCGGACAATGCCAAACAGCTGTGCCTATCTTTACATCCAGCGTTAATTGGACACCCAAGCCGCATTAAATACCTGGATGAGGTTTTAGAATACATGCTCTCGCACGAAGGGGTGTGGCAAACGACCGCGGATGAAATGGCCGATTATTATATGGAGAACTACTACGACACCATGGTCTCCCATCTCGAAAAAACACGTTACACCTAATTTTATTATTTCTAAATTTGCTTAATATGGAGAAAAACAATGCCGCATGACCGAACATATGGATACGATATGCCCTACTATGACTGGTCTCCAATATCGACCCGTCCTCCACTCCAATGGCCACATCAAGAGAGAGTCGCCTTATCTGTCTTGTTAAGTATCGACCATTATCAATGGAAACCAACCAACACCTTCAATAATGGCGGTATGCCAGGTTCTCTCCCCTCAAATGCTTATAAATCACCTCAGGCTCCCGGTGGAGTTAGTGGATCAGGAAGGCCTTTCCCAGATGTTATAGCATTCGGTCAACGAGAATATGGTCCACGCGTTGGCGTGTTCCGGGTCATGAAGATCTTGGACAAATATGGAATCAAGCCAACTATCGCCATTGACGCAATGTCTGCAGAAAACTACCCCTACCTAGTGAACCTGTTTAAGGACCGGGGATGTGAATTCGTAGCCCATGGAATAGCCTCTAATCAGATGATTACTAGCTTAATGTCCCCCGAAGAAGAGCGAGACTATATACTCCGTTCGCTGGAAGCTATCACAAAAGCTACGGGAGTCCGTCCTCGCGGTTGGATTGGCCCAGAATTCGGAGAATCAGAACATACGACTGCCATCCTTGCTGATGAGGGTTTAAATTATGTCTGTGATTGGCCTAACGATGACCAGCCTCACCCAATGAAAACCCCTACTGGCGATCTCTATTCTTTGCCTGTCAACTTAACCTTACAGGATCTGAAAAGCCATTGGTATGCACGCATTCACATCGATATCTATGCCAGAATGATCATGGATTCCTTTGACGTGCTTTACAAAGAAGGGGCCACAAACGGAAGAACATTGGTTCTCAATTTTCACCCGTGGCTAATGGGAACAGGATTCCGTAGTAAATACCTTGACATAGTATTAGCCCATATATCCAAACATCAAGGCGTCTGGAATGCGTCTACGGGAGAAATCATCGATTATTGTCGAACACAATAAAATGTCCTCCTTTCACATTTTCCTTAAATGACATTCAACTGAGAAGTGACACCCCGTTTACCGTCGGCTAGAATAGTCTGATCTCATTATTAAACGCTGGGAGCTCAAAAATGAAATACACACCTACCACCACAGTAATTAAAGCAAAAGGACTAATTGATGGCATAGGCAACAAGGTTCTTAATAATGCCGCCGTTATCATTCAAGGCTCCCAAATTACCACCGTAGAGCACCAAACAGCTAATTTGCCCCAAGGCCCTCATGTAAGACACCTCGAATATCCTAACGGCTATCTCCTTCCAGGATTTGTCGACGCCCACACTCATTTAATGTTTGGTGTATACGGTGGGTCGTATGAACAGGTTACTGGAAGCGATTCTGACGAAGTCTGTCTATTACGGGCCGCAATGAATGCCAAATTCCACATTAAAGCCGGGGTAACAACATTGCGTGAAAACGGTGCTAGGAACAAGATAACCTTCGACCTTAGAGAGGGTGCGGAGAGGGGATATCTCATAGCCCCTAGGCTCTACCTTTGTGGAAGGCCCCTCACAATCACAGGAGGACATTTCTTCTGGTGCAATCAAGAAGCAGACGGGGTAGAAGGGGTACGAGAAGCAGTCCGGGAATTGGTTAAAGATGGGGCTGATCACATAAAAATTATGGCTTCCGGGGGAGGTACTGCTATTACTGATAATCGCAGGCCTTCTTATACCGTAGAAGAACTTCGAGCCATTGTAGATGAATCTCACAATATGGGTAAAAAAACCACTGCCCATTGCCTAGCCACTCAAAGCCTCACTAATGCCCTCGATGCTGGGGTGGACATGATTGAGCATGCAGGTTTTCGTGACCCAGATGGAATCTATCGTTACTACCCAGAAATAGGAGAACGCATCGCAAAGCAGGGAGTTTTTGTATGTCCCACTATTCAGACCGGTTATAGACAGCGTGAAGTCTTCCAGTCTATCGAAGCAGAACGATCTCTGACAAAAGAGGAAATAGTTAAACTTGACGGATTGAAAGCCAAATGCGAAAGTCAAATGGAATTTATGGGGAAATTATGGGACCAGGGAGTATCCATAATCTCTGGAACCGACGCAATACAAATCTTTGGTGACTATTCTCTCGGCATTGAACTACAAGGAGAAGCCGGCATGGGCAATATGGATGTTATCAAAGCTTCCACAAGCACAGCCGCTAAATGTTTAGGTGCTGAGAATCTATTGGGAAGCATACAACCTGGTCTAGAAGCAGACTTGGTAGTCCTTAATTCCAACCCCCTGGAGGACTTGCGAGCCTTCCGGGATGTGGGAATGGTCATGCAGGGAGGCCGCTTAATACTAGACGATAACATGGGGTATAGTATTTTCGCATAGTCTCTCTAGAATCCTTAGGCTCTGTATATCACCGATACTATAACGCTATGAAAAAAACTGTAGTCTGGACCCTATTGACATAAGCAAGGTAAAACATGAAAAACGCCGCCCCGTATAGACTGTCTACCAGAGTCAAGCCAGCAAAATACCATATCAAGATAATCCCGGACCTACAGAGTTTCACCTTTAAAGGCGTAGAGACTATAGATATAGAAGTCCTGGAATCTACTCCCACACTCTCTCTTAATTCAGCTGAGCTAAACATAGACTACGCACACATAATTCTTCATAACGGAACGATAGTAGAGCCCACTAACATTGAGCTTAATTGCGAAAACGAAAGGGTGACTTTTCAGTTCAGTGAACACCTTCCCAAAGGCAGAATTACCCTTAAAATAGGTTTTCGCGGGACCCTAAACGATCAACTCAGAGGGTTCTATAGGGTAGCCTACACAGATTTTTCTGGCAATCCCTCTTTTCTTCTATGTACCCAATTCGAGCCCACTGATGCTAGAAGAGCATTCCCTTGCTGGGACGAACCTGCGCTAAAAGCAACTTTCAATATCACTCTTGTTATACCGTCCCATTTAACAGCATTGGCCAATACCTCCATAGCAAGCCAACAGATTAACAATGATGGGACCTCGACCATCTGTTTCAAGGAAACTCCTCCAATGTCAACATACTATCTAGCATTTATCGTAGGTGATCTCGAGTCAGTAGAACAAATTTCGCCTGATGGCACTTTGGTTAGAATCTGGGCTACGAGAGGAAAAGAAGACCAAGGGGAATTTGCCCTTGCCACTTCCATTAGGCTACTCAATTATTTCAACAACTACTTCGGCATACCATACCCTCTAGACAAACTAGATCACATAGCTGTCCCGGATTTCGCCGCTGGAGCAATGGAAAACTGGGGAGCCATTACCTATAGGGAAGCCGCTCTTTTATTTGACGAAACTTCTTCGTCAGCAAATACTAAACAGCGAATTGCTGAGATTATCGCGCACGAGATGGCACACATGTGGTTTGGTGATCTTGTTACTATGGAATGGTGGGACGACCTATGGCTTAACGAAAGTTTTGCTTCTTGGATGGGGAATAAAGCTGTCGCTACATTGTTTCCAGAATGGGACATGTGGACACAATTTTTACTCGAAGATACCAATGCCGGCTTAGTGTTGGATGGTTTGGCCAATTCTCATCCAATTGAGATGCCAGTTAGCAATCCATCAGAGATAGGAGAACTCTTTGACGCAATTAGTTACAGTAAAGGAGCGTCAATTCTCAGAATGTTAGAGTTGTTTTTGGGAGAAGAAATTTTTCGTGCGGGAGTTAAGACTTACCTTTCCACCCATCAATATGCCAATGCCCGTACCGAAGACTTATGGAATGGCTTAACGCTTGCCTCGGGTAGACCTGTCAATAAAATCATGGATACTTGGATAAAGCAGCCTGGTTTCCCAGTGTTGGATATAAAGGAGGACAATAAAACCAACCTTGTAGTCATAGATCAGAAAAGGTTCCTATATAGCCACATATTAGGCGATGAAGCGTCTGGCAGGTGGGAAATTCCTTTATCATTAGAAGAAACTGGTTCATCTAAATCCTTGTTAATCAGCACCACCCAAACTCGCATTTCTGTAACAAATCCTCTCGAATTAAAGCTAAATTCTGGACACGTAGGCTTCTTTCGGACTAACTATTCTCCTGAACAATGGGAAGCCTTAAAAGTATCTATTGCAAAAAAAAGACTCCCTCCTAATGATCGCTTAGGCATACAAAACGACGCATTCGCATTAACCAAAGGTGGCTATTTATCACCCGAAATTTACCTATCCCTCACAAAAGCATACAAACATGAAACTCACGTGTCTGTTTGGGAGTCCATAGCTATTAATCTCAAATGGATTGAAAAAGTCATTCATGGGAAAAGCTACTTCGAAACGTTTCAATCATTTTGCCGGGATCTTTTTATTGAAACAGCTCTCTCTATTGGTTGGGATCCATCACCAGGCGAAAAACACCTAGACTCTCTCTTAAGGTCAGTGTTACTCTCGCGGCTTGCCGCCTACGGCCATTCAGGCACTCTTAACGAAGGTCTAACCCGCTATTTTAGATTCTTAGAAGACAATTCTTCATTGAATCCAGACCTTAAAGACATTGTGTTCGGCATTGCCACCAACCAGGGTTCCCAACTTACTTTCGACCAAATGCTCACCATTTACGGAAATTCAGTTCAACATGAAGAAAAAGTCCGCATACTCAGAGCCATGTCTATGTTCTCAGATAAAGCTCTACTAAGAAAAACCTTGGGAATCTCCTTGAATCAGGACGTGGTTCGAAATCAGGACGTAGTAAGCCTAGTTACATCTATTGCTAATAACAATCTTGGCCTCACAATGGCTTGGGATTTCGTCAAAAGTAACTGGCCCGAATTCGATCGAAGATACGGAGATGGGGGATTTGCAATCATGCGGTTAGTATCAATGACAGGAAACTTTATATCATCAAGAAAAGCAGATGATGTCAAAGCCTTTTTCGAAAATAATCCTACCCCATCGGCTGCCCGAACCATAAAACAATCAATAGAACGAATCAACCTGAATGCAGCATGGCTAGATCGATATGACAATGATCTCCAACGTTGGTTTTCAGAGTATCCTAATAAAGCTTAACCCAAGGAAACATCGCGCCGCTTGCTCGATCCCCGTAGATAAAATAAAAGTTTATGGATCTAGGACCCTATAAACTTTCTCCAATGGGCCTCCATCCGCCTCATAGAATCTGCTACGGTCTCAGGCCTCCAATGATACCATCCATGGGATTCGCAATTGTATTGAATGTATTCCATATACAAGCCTTGTTTCTTCGCTTCCCTAAAAAGATCGTCCGCCATGCTGATTCTAACACCATCTCTGTCTCCCCATTGGACCTGTAGTGGGGTTTTCACTTTATCTAGGTTGTAGAATATAGAACGCCCTTTCCAGTGGTCCGGCGCCATATCGGGCCCACCTCTATCTCCAGCCACGACATCACCATGAACTGGCATGCTGGACCCACTTTTCATACGGTATGAATGAATAAGATCAGTTGATCCATAAAAAGCCACAGCGGCCTTCAATAGATCTGGATACCTATGACACATAGAAAATGTAAAGAACCCTCCAGTGCTTCCGCCTTGCATAAAGACATTTTTTGGGTCTACTATCCCCTTTTCAGCTAATGAGAAGGCAGCGTAAGCAAAGTCATCTATATCCCCTCCTCCCCAATCGCCATAGTTAAGAAATTCGTATTTCTTTCCCAGTCCACCACTGCCACGCACTTGAGGAGCAACTACCGAATACCCTTTATATACCCAATACTGTATATAGGGATAAAACCCCTTCACATGAAACCCTTTAGTATTCGCTCTCGCATAGATCACCAAGGGGGTAGTACTATTCTCAGCATTTTGTGGCCGATATAACCACGCTGGGATCTCTAGGCCATCCTTGCTTTTATACCTTATCAACTTAGGCTCAACAAAAGAGAATTCCTTTAATCCTTCTGGCATATGATCAGTAATCTGAGCCTCCACTCCTCCAGCGGCGGAGATAACCCACAGATCACTGATTCTGTCATGATTCATAAATGTGTAAACAATTCTTTTATTATCTGGTGTCCATCGTATTGTTCCGCGAGCCTGATAAGCGTCTATGCCACCATGAACACCATCTCCATTGGTAATCTGAATCGAATCGCCTGATCCATTAGCCTGTATTTTCATCAGTTGGAAATTCCAACCACAGTTTGCTACATAAGCAATCCATTGACCATCGGGCGACCAACGAGGGTTATACTCATCAAATTTACTTCCCGTAAGCATTCTGGTCTGACTTGTCAGAACGTCAATAACTCCTATGTTTCGCCATCCTGTCCTATCTGAGGTAAAAACCAGTTTTCTGCTATCTGGAGACCACCTGGGGCGATAATCGTAATATTCATATGTGTTGGGAGTAACATTGCGATCCTCGCCACCATTGATCGACGTTACATAGACATCCATCCGCTTAAAGTCAGCGTGGCCGCTTCTATCTGACATAAATGCTACCCATAAACCATTGGGGGAAACGTCTACATCCGTGCTATTAAAGGTATCGTCGGTAAGATATTGAATCTTAATCTTCCCATCTGGGACTTTAGTCGGAATTTTAGCGATTTGCATGAATCCATTAGGGCCCGGTCGAGCGAAAATTAAATGTTTGCCATCCGGCGTCCAATGAACCTGTTCATGTCCTCGCCCTGGGCCATTCCCATAGGTTAAATTAATTGGGGCTTCGCTCCCATCTACTCTAACTTTGAACGCTTCTCCTCGAGCAAAATAGGCAAGCCACTCGCCATCAGGTGACCACTTGGGATATATACATTCCTCTGGGTACATCGCGACTAAGCGTCGCACATCTGTCCCATCGATTGAACATACATACAGATCATATCCCCCTTGCTTTGCTGACACATAAGCTAAGCTTCGACCATCAGGCGAAATATCGAAGTATTCTACCTTTGCATTAGTCAAAGCCAGAAGGTCAGGCAGTTTTTCTTCTAACAAACTTGGTTCTTCTATAAAAGTAGCACTCCTATTCATATGAGCGGGCATAGTAACATCTCCTATATCATGGTTTACGATGCCATGGGTCGCAAATGCGCCCATGGATAAGCTTCTTCAAAAGCCAGAGACGCATTTATGATTGTCAACTCATCGAGTTTGCGCCCTACTATATGCAACCCAACAGGCAAATTATCTATAGTGAAACCACAGGGGATACTCGCTGAAGGATTTCCTGTCATGTTGAATGGATAAAGCATCGAATAGAATCCAGACATTTTAGGAACCTTTACACCATCTATAACTTCCGGCCGATATCCACATGGAAACGGTGCGACAGCAAGTGTGGGAGTAATGAGTAAATCATATCTGGAAAAACTTTCTCTAACATACTTTCGGAGTCTCTCCATCCTTGCAAGGGCTAATGCATAGACTTCAGCAGAGGTATTTTTGCCCGTAACAATGGCTTGCTTCACATACGAAACCATCTCTTCTCCGTGTTCCGCCAGCAAATATCCATAATTTATATAGTCTTGGGTGGCTGTCAGGGCCCCAAAGGTCTGGCTCACTTCTTCTATATCTATAATAAACCCTGAATCTTCTACAGTTGCGCCCAATGCCTCAAATCTCTGTACAGCTTTTTCACAGATAACTGCTACATCTTTTTCAACAGGTATAGATCCCAAATTTGGACTCCAGCCTATCCGAAGGCCTTTGATTGAACCGCTAATGTCAGCTAAAAATCCTTCTTCTGGCTCTGGCAATGATCCTTTACCAGTAGCTTGAATATGTGGCCCAGACATAACCCGCAAATATAATGCCGCGTCGGAAACTGTCCGACTCAACGGTCCGTCTTGAGAAAACCATACCGGATTAGAGCTAATTAAACCTGTATTACGCCTTGGCACCCGTCCCATAGTGCCCATAATGCCAAAAACACCACAGAAGGATGCCGGCACTCTAATCGAACCTCCCCCGTCAGTCCCATGAGATATTGGGTTCATCCCCGTTGCAACAGATACTGCTGCCCCTCCACTCGAGGCCCCACTCACCATTTCCGGATTCCAAGGATTACGACAAAAGTCACCCAAACGATTCTCAGTGACACCGCCCCCATGCCCAAACTCTGGTGTATTTGTTTTCCCGAGGATTATAGCTCCAGCCTTTCTGATTCGGTCGACCAGAAAATCATTCTTCGATGGCACTCGATTTCGGAAAATATGAGAGCCTTTCGTGGTACGTATCCCCTCTGTTTCCAGAAGATCCTTGATTGATGTGGGTACTCCATGAAGAGGCCCAAGCGTTTTTTTCTTAATAACATCTTCTTCGGCTTTCTTGGCGTCCTGTAGAGCTCTGTCAGCCGCAACCGTGAGAAAAGCGTTTAGTTTAGGGTTTAGCCTATCAACTCTCCGTAAAGCATTTTCAGTAACCTCGACCGGCGATATCTGCTTGGTCGCTACCAACTCTCTAAGTTTAATAGCTGACGTAAAAGCCAGTTCACTATCATCCAAAATGCCACTTCCTTCCTTTAGGTTCACCAGGAGAATACCACAGTCCTCCACCTAGCTCTACCATGACCAAAATGGCAAAGTGGTCTGCGGATCTCGCAACAATAACCATCTCAAGGTAAAATCATACCCATGTTAATCATATTTTATGCAGTATTGGTTCACACATCTTAGCCGCTCTATGTATTTCATATTCTTAGGTTTACTTCAGGGAATATTCGAATGGCTACCCATGAGCTCTGGAGGCATTGTATCAACAGTTCATGGAATTCTTTCTGATGTTACGCTAGAACAAAGCGTCGCCTTCGCCATCTGGCTCCACATTGGGACTTCTTTTTCTATCTTAATCGTTTTTAGACAACGTTTTTTTCTTATGGTCAAAGAAATTCTCTCAAACCCATTACAACCATCTCCTACACTATCTTTTCTACTGATTGCCACTGTGGTTGGTTCTATCGTTGGCATTTCACTTATAACGACTTTAGGGCGATTATCATCAATGCCAGGATCAAGCGTAATGGGGGTCACCGGAATCCTTATGCTCATCAGTGGACTGAGCCAAACTAAACGACCCTTGCAAGGATTTAGATCTAAGGAGGATCTTAAGTTAAAGGACTCAGTTATTACGGGAATAATTCAAGGCATCTCAGTTCTCCCGGGAATAAGTCGTTCAGGAATGACGATGTCCCTCCTTTTACATCGGCAATTCGACAAACACGAGGCATTGCTACTTAATTTCTTACTTACGATCCCATTAAGTCTAATTGGCGCCCTCTATGTCGGAATTACCCAAGAGTTCCTCTGGTCTACTGAAGCATTACTAGCAGCGGTATCATCCTGCTTAGTCGGAATTATTTCTATCCACGCGCTAATTGGGCTAGCGAATAAACTGAACTTTGCTTTGATAACTATCTCACTGGCTTCTTTAATGATTAGTGGTGCGATCCTAGACTTGATCTTCTAATCAGGCTAAACACCCATCCGTTTAGCTTTGTCTAATTAACCAAAGATGTTAACATGGACAGGCTAAAGCGTTTTCTTGGAAACCTGCTTTTGGAGGCGCAAAATGAAACAAAGTTTTCTGCTCTTGTTATTCGGTTGTATGCTTTCCACGGTAATTGCCTGCGGTGACTCAACTCCCCTTGGCAAACCTGCAGAACATGCACGAATAAACGCAATGACTGACTGTGCTGAACTTCGAGATGAGTTTAAACACCAAATGGCTTTGTTCAATACCTGGGCTGTGACCGAAGATACCAAAGCTGCCCTTGCGTACTCTAACACCGCCAAGAAGCATTCAATAGACCTGGGTTGTGCTGACCCAAGTCAAAAATCGGGGCATTTCGGCGGAGGATAGGCAAAACCCGCAATCCTTCATGCTGAAGCTTAACTTGACCATTATTCCGTCTCATTCGCCGTTGTGAATCGAACTAGCCCAGTATAGGCATTAGCTTGTCACGTATCGCTTCTAACAAACTAATCCAATAAGCCTAGAGCTAGTCGTACAATCGTCAAGCGCTTCAGCCGTTTACAAGGCTTAGGCCAATAACCATTATGAGAAGATATGGTATATATGATATTACACCAACAGCAACTGCCCGCAGAGTCGAGCTATAGTCAAGTGCCTGTCTAATCGCTACGAATGTAGCCATTAATACCATTAAAGATCCAAGTGTGAACAAAAATGGTCCAATTCCTGGAATGAGTCCGCCTATTTTTAGAATACCCGCTGTTTGAGCAAACCCCAAAGTCCTTGCTAGTTCCCCCCAATTAGCTTGAGTTTCAGCACCTGGAAGCAGTTTAGTCCCCACCATAAAAGTTATCCAAGCCAATAATACCCAGCCCATTAGTGAAGCCAACACACCAACTACCATGCCAATAAGATTCCAAGAAGTTGATTCTTGTCCGGCTGCCTCTACTAAGCCAGTGTAGCCCAAACCAGTGGCAAGCGAGACCAGCACCACAATGGCCATGGCTTGACCAGTTGCTGATTTATTTGCTTCCACTTCTTCATATGCATCAGACCGAAGCATCGCTGCCCTAATCATGGTTCCAATCATAAACCTTACTCCTTAATAACTATTCCTTAATATCATGGACCATACATCACAAAATTAGTGTTATGAGCCACGTAATTGTCCCAGATACCAACAAGAGAGATCCAACAGTTTGCACAACTGTCTTGGAATCGAGCGACTTAGGCTTAAATCCTCCCCATAATGCCCCAGTTATTGCTGCAATGGTACCAATTATCCATGCAGGCGTCGGCAGGATTGCACCCCAAGCCATTCCACTCAAACCAAAAAGTATCGCAAGCTGCTGTATGCTTTTTACTCGCACGGAATGCCTGGCTCCGAAAAAGCTTGCCTTTCCTTCCTCTGACTTATTGGAATCATTAATCATACCAACTCCTTTCAATCCAACCCTTATCTCCATATTACCAACAAATTGATCCCCTTGCTGAACGTATTTATACGTAAACCTCCCATTCGATCATTTGATCTTAGATAGGCGCACTATAATCGGAAATGCTATGGTGCCTAACGCATCTATTATGACTACACTTCCAAATATCCGAATCGCTTGTTCTGGGACTTCATTTGCCCAAATTACATACACTATAAATATTGCGACCGTTGCGATAGCTAATATCGTGACCCAACGAGACATCACTACCAGGGTTTCCTGCACTTTGGCCATAAAAAGTGACAACATATGGTTCGTGGAAAAGGCCAACACTCCATTCGTGGCTACCGCTTTCCAGAAAATTTGGCCGGCGAAATTCCCCTCACTCCAAATTACAAGCTGGATGGCAGAGAACCCTGCTATAGCGGCCACTATACCAATCCTTGAAAGTGTCATATATTGATTCCGTTCAAGATGGAATAGGCTTGGCAGTGACAATATACTAAGTCCGGCAAGAGACCCTGAAGTTAACAATATCTTAATTTCGGTCTCGTCAAAATCGCCTAAGAGAATCACAAATATGCCCACTATTGCACTAATGACAAGAGAACATACGATACCGGCAAAGGCAAGCCTAGTAGAATTCGTAAGTATTTTCATCATCCCTGCGCCTCATCCCTTAGGTTCACTGGTGGCTCGGTACAGTACCTCCAGTGCACTAGCAGTGAGTCTTCGCTGACCAGCAACCTTCTATTCTGAAGGTTTGCTTTTTGCTAAGGTGATTTGTTCCTGTACATACCCAAACAACGGTGATGTAATGGGAACATGATAAAGAGCTGCTATTCTCCCGTCCTTTAATAGAATATCAACTTTCGCATATCCTAAGGAATTCCCAAACGGGCCTGGACTCAGATCTGCCCGCTCCATTTCGGAGAAGGATAGATCGATACGTCGTTTCCCTATAAGAGAACCTTGAACTAATACAACATGTGTCTTGGTAAGAATGTAGCAAGTTTTTCTAAAGCTCACATATCGCGGAACGATAACGGCTGCAGCAAGGACTACTGGTAAAATGCCAAAAGTAAGAGCATCGAAAAGAAACGACACTCCAAATAGGATGAACCAAGGGACAGTCGCCCAGATCCACGCCCAATTGGTTTGAGTTACGATAATATCGTCGTCCCCTATTTCAGCAGGGGGAACGGGGGATTCTTCATCATTCATAGTTATTTCAAGCCTCTAGTAACAGGCCAAGGATATTGGCACAGCGTTCTTTTGCATATAACTAATATCATAACATTCATCCTTCAATAAAAGGCCAAGTAACTTCTAACAGACTTTGGGTGAATTGTCTATGTTGCCGATGTTCACCAAGGGAATTGCTCCTTACCAAGGATAACTATCTTAACTAATGTTATACTCGTGTCCCATTATGCTGTTTAAATCGTATCAAAGATAAAGAATTTAGATATAGGTTATATTCATTGCACATCTTCCTATTGCCATCTGCCACCACGCATCTTGACTGGTCTATGGAGTCTTCCCAATTCTAGACATTCTTTTTTGGATACTAGTTGCCTTTACTAGTGGGTCCATACCCTGGGCATTACTTATCGGAAGATGGATGCTGAAAAAAGACATCAGGTCCATAGGAGATGGAAATCCAGGCACTGCCAACGCTTGGAAACTAGGAGGTCATATTCTCGGTACGACGTGTTTGCTTCTTGAAATAGGCAAAGGAGCTATCCCACTTTACGCCGCTTTCCGATACCTAGAATTGCCATCAAGCGTTACATCAGAACTCATGTACGCTATCCTGTTTCTGTCCCCGATTATCGGGCATGCATGGTCACCTTTTCTCCGCTTCCACGGAGGGAAAGCTATCGCAGTAACTGGGGGAGCATGGCTGGTAGCACTCGGATGGATCTCCGTCCCAATTGCAATTCTATTGCTTAGTCTCGGACACCTGACGCAACGGAACCATGCAATCACAGTCACGGCCACCTTGATCGGACTATTACTAACTTCGCTTTCAAGCAGCATGCATGCACACATCTTTTTGTTCGGGATAACTAATCTATTTATTTTGGTTTACAAACACCGAGCCGAATATTCAGAAGGAATTATTTTACGGCAATGGCTCGATAGAGTTAGAAGGCTGGTCTTATGATAGAGCTCCCGGAAATCGTCTATATTTCCATCTTGATATTGTCCATATTTTCCTTTGTTATCGCTATCTTTAACTTAAGGTTTCTTAGCTCACTTGACACCTTCTTGGCAAATTCAGAACCGCTTCCAGTAAAACCTTCCGTATCTATTCTTGTCCCAGCTCGAAACGAAGAGAGGAACATCATAAAATGCCTAAGTTCATTAATTAACCAAAATTATGAGCCATTAGAAATCCTGGTCCTAGACGACCGGTCGACAGATGAGACGGCGAAAATTATCAAAGAGTTTGCAGCCCCATCTGCCAAAATAACATTCCTTGAAGGAACTCCTCTGCCTCAAGGTTGGGTGGGCAAAAATTGGGCCTGCCATCAACTTTCCAAACAAGCGAGCGGTGAATTGATCATTTTCGTAGATGCTGACACAATCCTTTCACAAGGATCCGTTTTAGCAGCCGTAAGGGCGCATAAAAAGAAGTCGGTAGACCTTCTGACTATAATCCCTCACAGGACCGCATCCTGTTTAACCGAGCGTCTTATGTTTCCGTTAATTGATTGGGCTCTTTTTTGTTGGATCCCTATGAAACTTGCCCATAAAATACAAACTCCACATCTCTCTGCTACCTTTGGGCAATTTATGTTGTTCAATGCAAAGGCTTATCGAGAAATCGGGGGACACGAGAAAGTTTACAACAATCCCCTAGACGATTTCGCCTTGGGTAGGCTCATTATGAGCAAAGGCTTAACGTGGGCCCTAGTCGGCGGCTCAACTGACATTAGCGTTCTTCCATACAAAGGCAATCTTGCAGCTTTTAAGGCTGTCTCACGCAGTGTTTTCCCAGCTCTCTATTACCGGATCAGTATTTTACTTGTACTTTCTTTCGTTATTCTCTTGTTAGGAGTACTTCCTCCCCTTACACTAGCTGTCAGCGCCATAGCGTATCCGGAAAACAACGATTTTTTCCTGCTATTAGCTTCTTCTACTGGGCTGGTCACTGCCACTTGGTTCATCGTATGTCGAAAATTCAAACATCGGGTTTTAATGGTCCCTTTCTATCCGCTATCGATGTCCCTAATGGTCTTAGCTGCATTCCACTCTCTATTCACATACGGACTTGGAATCACTACTTGGAAAGACCGAAAGGTTTCTAGAGCAAAGATTCGGCTATAAACCTCTATGAATACCTTAATTACGATCTCTACTATGACTTTATCTTATAACAATTCCTGCCCATCAATGAAGATGCGCTTCAAAACTAATACCAAACCCTGTCTTATAGTATGCTTCTAGGATTCTAGTTAGCGGTTCCTTTTCCTATGCCAAGTGTAAGGAGTCGGAGGCAGAGATGGATAGAATCATGCGAATAACTTTTGGGCTTCTTGCAGGCGTGGTGGCCGGTGGAGTCCTCATAGGCCTAATAAAAGTTGGCCAATGGGTTTTCGACCTATAAGCCTGCTATTGACGAGAACCTGACGAATTAAGTGCAACGTGAGGTATGAGATACTGTTAGCCTACGGCTAAGTCTCTTCGTCTGAACGTCAAAACAGCCACCCCCCCCTCCAATAAGATAACAACCAAAAGTACAACCATATGACTCCAATCCAGCCCATTTATAAGGGGATCAGAATTGCTGTAATAGTAGAAAGGGGAGATTTTTCTAAATGGCTCAAGCCACCCTACCATTGGCCCTAACGAGTTTAAAAGATATCCTCCTATTCCCAGAGCACCGGCCATCCCTATACTGAAACTTCTTTTCCCTAATGCCGCACCTAGAAAGAAGGCAATTCCTCCATAAGTAATACCAAGTAGCACTCCGCCAAATGTCGCTGCTGCTAAACGGGAGTAACCGATTTCCATATCTACTATTGCAGCTCCAATTATTAAACTTACCCATCCAAAGATTCCTATAGATATAGCTGCAATAATCATTGCTAGAAATTTTTGGACGACAACGCTTTCCCTAGTTAATGGATGCGCGAGCAGAAAATCCAGGGTCCCATTTTCTTCCTCCCCGGCAATAGAACCGCTGCCAATACCGATTGCAAAAACTATATAGAGCAAGGGCACTATGAAAATTAAAAGTTGGCTGTTAATGAACCCTTCAGGCGACGTAAAGTCGGTGATATTTCCTACAAATACTTTCATTAATGGGTTCTCGTCAGTCGCAAACATTTCGTTTAACTCAGTCATTTCCCTCATGGTGGGATAAAATAGCATGGTGACAATAATCACTAGCCCTATTCCCAAACACCACCAGGCCAACGACCGCTTCTGATCCCACAAAGATTTCACAAAAACATTACGAAGTATCATTTATTCCCAACTGCATAGAAATCTAGAAAAATTTCTTCCAAATTACCGTCAGCACTTATTATCTTAATTACCTTATGCATACCTGCCGCCTTGACCAGAGCATCAACTGTGCCTTTTATTGTGCACTTGAGCGCATTGCCTTCTACCTCGATATCTCTAACCCCAGGGAGGTTTTCAAATTCTTCTTTAGATACTGGTTCATCAAATACAAAGGTAATCTTACGTATGGCTTTTTCCTTTAATTTTTCTACTTCCTCGACTGCGACCAACTTCCCCTTCCTGATTATTCCCACTTTGCTACACAATCTTTCTATTTCGGGAACAATATGTGAAGAAATGAAAATAGTTGCACCTTTCTTGTTCATTTCTTCGACCAGCCTATAAAATTCTTGTTGCATAAGCGGATCCAATCCATTAGTAGGCTCGTCCATAATAATAAGTTCTGGAGTATGCATGAACGCCTGCATCAATCCGATTTTTTGCTTGTTCCCTCTCGATAAGGTTCTGATAGGTTGATCTATGTTTGCTTCAAATCTCTCAGTTAATTGCCTCACAAAATGCCAATCTAATCCTCCCCGTAATCCATCTATATATTTCAGTAGTTGTCGCCCCGTCATTTTTTCGTATAGGCCGATATCGCCCGGCAAATATCCAATTCTTTTCCTGATCTGTCTGCTGTCTGTTCTAGAATCAAGGTCCAAAACGGTAACACTTCCTTTCGTTGGCCGAATGAAATCCAATAAAGTACGAATCGTCGTTGTTTTACCCGCGCCATTTGGTCCTAAATATCCAAAGATTTCCCCTCTCATAACATCTAGATTAATATCTTCTATTGCCCTGTACTTTCCATAGTTCTTAGTCAAATTTCTTATACTAATCACGGAATCCATCAGAGTTCCTTCCCTTTTACATTCCGCTGCGTAACGATAATATATACAGCCATGTTTCCTTCATTTTCAGTATGCTATGTCTGCCATCACAGGAAGGTGCATTTGACGAGTTAGTAAAACCAAGATAGCCCACTCGCGTCTTTCTTGATATCAAATTCATTGCCTTCAGTATCAATTATATGAATTTCCCCCTTAACTATATAGTGTATGCAGGAGTACCACCGCGAGGTGCTTGTTCACTTACAGAAACAGGTGTATCTGTTATTCCCGCAATCAAATCTATTCCAAATTGATCATTGAAAATAGATAAGCCGTATTAATCAATAACCCAAACAAGGTCTGTTGCTATCCAATACCCTAATGGCCTCGTAGGATATCCCAAAATCCATGGCCTGGTGGGATCAGTTAAGGTAAATGTATAACTTAAACTGATAGTAACTCCAGGTTGGATGACAGTACACCCACTACAATTTTGTGATTCGGCTCCTCCCCCTTGGTAATAGAGGGTAAACCCTTTTTGTTCTTTTACATATGTAGTAGACGTATTTCTCATTGTGTAAACCAATTCGACGGTAGTCCCAGTAGTGTTGCTGTCTATTTGAATTGCTGTCTTGGTTACGGAAGCAATCTTTATCTCAACCCCATCAATTGCCTGATATGTTTGACCTATCAGCTTCACCACTATTGGCACCGGTGTAGGAATTGGAGTTGGCATCGGTGTCGCGGTTGGGGTTGGTGTCGCAGTTGGGGTCGCGGTTGGGGTCGGTGTCGGTGTCGCGGTTGGAATAGGAGTGGAGGTTGGACTTGGAACCGTGGCTATCTGGTCCAGAGACGGCATGGGTTGAGCTGTGACGGATACGGATTGTGTAGGGGTTGGGGTTGGCGTCGCAGTCACTATTCTTTCCACCACTACAATCTTCTCTACCTCCACAATCTTCTCTACCTCCACAATCTTCTCTACCTCCACAATCTTCTCTACCTCCACAATCTTCTCTACCTCCACAATCTTCTCTACTTCCACAATCTTCTCTATCACTGTCGGCGTAGCCATCGTTCCTTTTCCTTGGTTGGTTGTCGAGGTCCTTACCATAGAAGGAGGGGTTATCCCTACTGTCCAGTTTCCGTCTCCAGTTACTTGCAGTAAAAACCTTCCATCCTTCTCTATATTCAGTATTCTGGACCCGGAGAAAAGGCCAACTTCTTGTATTAAGAAGTCGATCATCTCGCCATTTTCATCAAATATCACCACCTCAAAGCTCTTGTTTCCTGAATGCTCAAATTCGGCGACCCACAAGCCTTTAGATAAAACAAAAAGTGAAGTGGCCTTCATTCCTGATCCTTCCAAAAATACGGCCTTTGAATCAGAATGCGATTCGGAGGATCCCGGAGTTGCAAGCATAACCTTCTTGATCTGACCGGCACTGGAACCCTCTGATGATTCTGGCTCTATTGAAGTCGGCATGCTCGGAGTTAGGATAAGTATACACGGGTCTATTTTAATTTCAGTAAACATAAAATCATCGATATCTTTTATGGTGCCTTGGATTATACCCACGTCGCCCCTAACAACATGCTCCAATCTTTCTATCATTACTGGGTTCGCCTTCTCGAATTTACACACAGCACCCGACATCTGTAAAACGTCTGAATCTAAAGGAAGAATATTGATGTCTCCATCGTGTATTTCTTCTATTATTCCATGCATTTCAACAAACTGGCCCTTATACTTGCTTTCCATCGCGACCTCATTCTGGTCACGCATATCCAACAATTCTCTTAAGTTAACTATTAACGGATCGGGTTCAGGTATCGGGCTTGACTCACCACAACCCGCCGAGATAATCATTATAAAAATTGCAATTAAATGTATTTTCTTAAGCAAAATTGACAAATCCCTGTGTTTAAGAAATCCGAAAGCCATTGAAATCAAGTCCGCTCCTTTGTAGAAATCCAGGATACGATCAAGGAAATCTCATGCCACTAGTATTACTATTTCCTATACAACAACAGTTTATAGTACATCTGTTAACATATAGTCCAGCAAGAATGAAGTTTATTTTAATACGATTACTATCGCGTATCCATACGCATATCTTCCAACTTTCAGGAGGAAGGATTGGCAATCAACTCGGAAAAGTACGAATCCTTCTCTTAACAACTGTCGGCAGCAAAAGTGGCCAAAAGCGAAGTGTTCCCCTCGCTGCTGTAACCTATGGCAACTATTTTATTGTGGTAGCTTCGTTCGGTGGCAGCCCCAAAAACCCCAGCTGGTTCGTAAATCTCAGACAGAACCCTTTAGTCATAGTACAAGTTGGAACTAAAGTCCACCAGGCTGACACTTGGATCGTTGAAACAACTGACAAAAGATATGAAGTTCTCTGGGGACTAGCCCTAAAGGCATTCAATGGGTTCGAAACCTACAGACGAAAGGCATCCCGAGACATTCCTCTCGTAATAATTAAGCCCCATAATGCAAACAATTGCTCATAACTTATAGTTCTGGTGGGCCGTCAGGGATTCGAACCCTGGACACCCGGATTAAAAGTCCGGTGCTCTAACCAGACTGAGCTAACGGCCCTGCAAACACGTCGCCTATTCTATAGCCCTAGCCGCTACCTTTCAACGGAAACATCTTTTTAAAAATCCACAAATTCATAACACCTAATCTTCTTGATCAAAATACGGAGATTTTTCGTAAAGATTGAACATTTTAAATGGGACCCATCGGTCGACGGGTTTGTCATATCGAATAAGCCCTAGAAATTGTCCCGTCTCTGTATAAATTCTATATGTATCCAAGTGGCCAATTCTCTGGCCTTGTATAGGTAGTGATACGGCCTGACCATTACGAAGAAATTGCGCCATCTTCTCATTTGCGGTTGTGCTTTTATATGAAAGCAAGATAGAATCTAAGGATTGAACAGAATTTCTCCAGTTTCCTGCAGAAACCGCGTTTTCAAACTCCTCCAGAGACATTGCCCTATCTAAGCTTAATGGACCGGTCCTGGTCCTTTTTAGATATGAAACATGTGCCCCACAACCCAATTCCTGACCAAAATCATGCGCTAAGGAGCGCATGTAAAGGCCTCTTCCACATTCTGTTTTTATCGTTAGGAAAGGCAATGCAAACTCCACGATATTAATATCATGGACATCTACTAATCGCGGTTCCCGGTCTACTTCTATTCCTTGTCTAGCGAGATGATAAAGCCGCTTGCCTTCTCTTTTCAAAGCACTGTGCATGGGAGGAATTTGCGGGAAAGTCCCTCGGAATTTGTCCAAGCTTTTTTCTATGGTATTCCGTGATATATGAGAGTATTCCGTTTCTTCTGACGCCACACCTTCTGCGTCATACGTGTCTGTTGTAATTCCCAATCGAATGGTCATAGTGTATTCTTTTGTCTCGCTCACCAAGAGCTCCATTAGCCTCGTTGCCTGACCAAAACATATTGGCAAAACTCCCTCAGCCAGAGGGTCTAACGTCCCTCCATGGCCTACTCCCTTCTTATGCCCAGTAGCCCTTTTGACCCTTCGCAAGACGTCCATGGAAGTCATTCCAGACGCCTTATCTATGATCACAAATCCGTTTGTTGGAGTTTCCTTTGTCTTCACTTTTTCAATCATATTAATTGTCTTCAATATGTTTCAAGGTGTCCATTACCTGAAGAACTCTAGCTCCTTTTTCCAAAGGATCGTCTAATTTAAATTCTAAGTTCGGGACATGTCTTAAAGAGGTGACATCTCCGATCGCTTTTCTGATGAATCGTGATCCAGAAATTAGGCCTTCTAAAGCTTGGATTTTGTCTTTGTTTTGGCCGAGAACGCTAACAAAAACTTTAGCATTGGCGAGATCAGGAGAAGTTTCAACCTTCATTATGCTAATAAAACTTTTCGTCCGTGGATCCTTGAGTTGACGCTGAACAACTAAGCTTATTTCCTGGCGCAACAATTCATTTACTCGCTGAACTCGTCTCGTCATAGGAATTTTTCCTTCTCCGGGCTTTACTATAACAAAGCAGGATTTAAATACTATACCTGGGCCTTCTCTCTACGATAGACCTCTAAGATATCTCCTTCCTCGAAATCGTTAAAGTTCACAACGCCTATTCCACATTCGAATCCAACTCCTACTTCATTGGTATCCTCTTTAAATCTCCGGAGGCTAGAGATAGTGTTTTCATGAATTATCTTACCATCACGTTTTATTCTTACGTAACTTCCTCTGGTGATCTTTCCGGCGTCGATTATGCATCCGGCCGCATTTCCAGTTTTCCCCGCCTTGAATACGTCTCGGACTATCGCTTTCCCCGTAACATGTTCTAGGTAGGTAGGTTCTAATCTCCCCTTAAGTGCTTTCTCCACATCTTCTATAAGTTTATAAATAATATCGTAGGAGCGTATTTCAACGGATTCCCTGGCGGCTGTTCCTTGTACTCCAGGTTCAATCCCTATATTAAAAGCCAGAATGATCGCATTAGATGCGTTAGCTAACAGGATATCGCCTTCGTTCACCCTTCCTGTACTAGCGTGAAGAATGGAAATTTTCGCTGCTGAACTGTCAAGCCTAAGAAGGGCCCCACTTGCTGCCTCAACACTTCCCTGAACATCTCCCTTAAGAATAAGATTTAATTCTTTCGTGGTACCACCTGTGATTCCGCTCATTACTCCTTCCAGTGTCATTGCTCGTAACATTTTTTTGTCTTCTTCTTGTCGACGTTCGTTTTCCTCGACAACAGACTTTGCTGATCGTTCATCAGTTGTTGCATAAAATTTATCGCCCGCTTGTGGCAAAGTTCCAAAACCTAGTATTTCCACCGGCACCGATGGGCCTGCTTCTGATACTCGTAGCCCTTTATCGTTGACCAAAGCGCGGACTTTTCCATAAACTGTCCCTGCTACAAGGCTATCTGTCACTCGAAGTGTGCCAGCTTGGACCAAAACAGTCGCCATTGGGCCTTTAGTTCTATCAAGCTTAGCTTCAATCACAACACCAGAGGCTAACCCGTCAATTTGGGCTTTGAGCTCTGCGATTTCGGCCACAACCAGAATATTTTCCAGTAAATCTTCAATCCCAGTATTTTCTTTGGCAGATATTGGGACTCCTATAACTTCTCCACCCCACTCCTCCAAAACTAAATTATGCTCGAGCAGTTGTCTCTTCACTACAGCTGGGTCAGCATCCTGTCTATCCATCTTATTAATAGCCACTACAACTGGCACATTGGCAGCTTTTGCGTGATTGATTGCTTCAATAGTTTGAGGCATTACTCCATCGTCTGCAGCTACTACTAAGACGGCTATATCGGTGACTTGAGTCCCGCGTGCCCGAATAGCCGTAAAAGCTTCGTGCCCTGGCGTATCTAAAAAGGTAATCTTGTGATTATTGTACTCTACTTGATACGCTCCTATATGTTGGGTGATACCTCCAATCTCTCTTTCCGCCACCCGGCTGTTTCTAATAGTATCTAGGAGAGTTGTTTTGCCGTGATCTACATGACCCATTATGGTTACTACCGGGCTTCTCTCAGGAGCATTCTCGCCTTGATCTTGATCTCTTTTTTCTAACACGTCTAAGGAGGTTTTCCTGGTCTGCTTCTCCTGCACCGGAACTAGTCCAAACGATGGGACTACCGTCGCCGCAAGATCATAATCAATAACCTGATTTATTGCAGCCATTACTCCATTTCTCATCAATTGTTTTATGACATCAATGGGGGCCACTCCCATGATCTCCCCAAGGTGTTTTACTGTAATCGTTCCAGGTATGGCTACTTGCTGAGAACTACTGTTTGGGTTTTTTCGCTGCCGTGTCCCTACCCCATTTTCTGCGGTTGGTTCCTGCTCTTTCTTAGTAGTCATGGCTCTATCTCCTTAAACCGCATCATGTTCTCTTTTATCTGTGCTACTAATAATTCCTTATCTTCAATACCAATTTGTGTTCGCAATGCTCGTTCTAGCCTAAGTTGAATCGAGGTTGAACCAAGACATTCCCTTGTCAAACATAGATATGCGCCTCTGCCCGGTTCCATTCCAGTGATGTCCAAAGACACAGTTCCTTCAATTGTACGTACCACTCGACAAAGCACACTTTTGTTTGCTTTCTGTCTACAAATAAAGCACGTTCTTTTAGGTAAAGTTTTGCCCACGTCTACTAAACTTCTACTTAGTTCCACCAACTTTCCTTTTCTTAGGTTTTGCCGCCTTTTTACTTCTCCCACCACCACCACGACGTTTCCTCCCAACTTTTAGATCTTCCATAAAATCTTCTGAAAACCGTATTTTGCCAGCATCTGGGGTAAGTTGGGGAGTCTGCCATACTTCTTCACCAAACTCCTCTACTACTTCTTCTTCTTCCTCTATTTCTTCTATTTCCTCTTTCACGCTTAGGGTTGCTAATTCTTCCGGTGTAAGAGTAGCTTCAATTGGAGTCTCTACAGTTTCTTCTTCTGCCATGAGATCAGCCAAGGCTTCTTCCAAAATAGGTGTAGTTTCTTTATCAGCCTCTTCATCTACTGTGACAGGCGTCTGCACTAGCGCCTCTGCTTCTAATCCAGCCATCAAGGCTTCTTCTTCTTTTTCTAAGCTAATTTCCTGCTCAGATGTTTCAACTTCTAATTTTATTTGGGCCTTCAGAGTTTCCCATTCAGCCATTCCCTTAATATCTAAATGCCAACCGGTCAGCTTGGCCGCAAGCCTTGCATTCTGACCTTCTTTACCTATGGCTAAAGAGAGCTGACGCTCTGGCACCACTACCACAGCAGTTTGTTCTTTCGGGTTCGACTCCACATGAACTACTTCTGCGGGACTAAGGGAATTAGTGATAAATCTAGTAAGATCTCGATCCCATCGAACAACATCAATTTTCTCCCCTTGGAGTTCGTTAACGATGTTTTGAATCCTATTACCTCTCATGCCTATACAAGATCCAACTGGGTCTACTCCCTCTTGTGTGGCTACGACTGCAACCTTACTACGAGAACCTGCTTCCCGAGATATAGATTTTATCTCGACTATACCGTTATATACTTCTGGAACCTCTAACTCAAACAAACGCTTTAGGAGGTTCTTATGAGAGCGTGAGACAACAATCTCTGGGCCTTTAGCACTGCGCCTAACCTCTAGAACATAAACCTTAAGTCGTTGACCTCGTCTATATCTTTCCGTTATAACTTGCTCATCTGGTGGAATTATAGCTTCAGCTCTACTAAGTTCAAGCGTAACACCCCTAACCGGGTCTATCTGACCAATTACGCCAGAAATTATGTCCTCAGTCCTTTTAGTAAATTCATCAAACACTTTTTCTCTTTCTGCTTCTCGTAATCGTTGCAGCACCACCTGCTTAGCAGTCTGTGCTGCAATACGACTAGCCTGATGTGACAACCCATCTGTCTCCATCATTTCGCCAATTACAGCATCCTTCTTTATCTTTATTGCTGCTTTAAGAGAAATTTCCCTACTATCATCTTCGACATTTTCTACGATCGTTTTTAGGGTATATGCGGATATTTCACCAGTGTTCGGATTAAGTTTTACGGAAACGCTTGTCGTTTCGCCCCAATTATCCTTTTTAAATGCAGAAGCCAGAGCTGCTTCAATAGCCTTTAACACCTCTTCCTTCGGGAGGTGCCTTTCAGCAGCGAGCTGCGTTAGAGCAATCAGAAAGTCACTCTTCAATGCAATGCCCCCTGTTGGATTTTCCCATTCAACAAGAAAGCGGGTAAAGTACCCGCTTACACAAACGTCCCCTGGGATAAAAATTCTAAGGGGTAATTATAACATTGAGCCTATAACCTGGCAACATCAACCTATCGATATTCTCTATCAAAAGGTTTGATCTTTGGTAGAAGAAGCATACCAATTGAGAACTACCGTTTTATTAATGGCCTCACTCGAAAATACAGGTCTCTATTTCTAGCTTTGTGAACGACCCTGGTGGAATAAAAAATCAGTCCTTACCACCATATTTTTCCTCTCCCTTCCTCTTCCATATGAGCGGGATCCTTTGTCCACAAGCCCGTCGATAAATATTTCCAACCCCCGTCAGCCAATAGGCATACTATATTCCCTCCAGACATGCCTTCAGCTACCTTCATGGCAGCCCAGAAAACTGAACCCGATGATACTCCTGCAAATATGCCTTCCTGAACGAGCAATTGTTGGGTTCCTCGAAACGCATCTATTCCTTTTGCCATTATGCGGGCATCTAACAGGGAAATATCCAAGATCGGAGGAACAAACCCCTCTTCTAAATCTCGTAGGCCCTGGATAGTTTCGTCTGGTTCCGGGGCGACTGCTACAATCTTAATATCTGGGTTATACTCTTTAAGTCGTCTACCTGTACCCATAAGGCTTCCCCCAGTCCCTAATCCCGCTATAAAAACGGTGACATCAGGTAGATCCCGTACAATTTCAGCCCCAGTCTCCTTGTAATGTGCACCTGGATTATCTTGATTACCATATTGGTAGAGCATTGAATAACGACCAAGTGGGCTTTCTTTCATAATTCTCTGGGCCGTAGATATCGCTCCATTTGAGCCCAAATTCCCTTCAGAATAGATTATTTTGGCACCGTATGCTGTTAACAATTGGCTTCTTTCTTGGCTTACATTATCAGGCATCACCACTGTAACCTTATAGCCTTTTTGTCTCCCGACAAAGGCTAATGATATTCCAGTATTGCCACTTGTCGGCTCTAAGAGCGTACATCCTTTTTCAATATCGCCCCTTTGTTCTGCCTGTTCGATCATGTTCTTTGCTATACGATCTTTAAGACTACCTGTTGGATTTTGCCCTTCGAGTTTAGCAAATATCCTAACGCCTCGAGTTGGGCTTGTATTTTTCAATTCCACTAGGGGAGTATTGCCTATCAGATCTAATATCCCTAGATAGTTTCGTTCTTGTGCAAAGTTCACAGGTCTACCCCTCTACTGGTATGCCTTTCTCCGTTTGTAAACCACAGAAGATTTCGTAATCAATCAGTTCCGTCACAGTGGGGTTATCACCACACAATGGGCACTCTGGATTTTTCTTGATCTTCACCTCTCTAAAATCCATCGACAAAGCATCAATCAATAGCAAACGCGAAGATAACGAATCCCCAATCCCAAGAATTAGCTTTATAGTCTCTGTGGCTTGTATGCTGCCTACCAGCCCAGTCAAAGATCCTAAAACTCCGGCTTCAGCACAATTTGGCACCATCCCGGGCGGTGGTGGGCTTGGGAATAAACATCTGTAACAACCCTTCCCGGGCATAAAAACAGTAGATTGTCCATCAAATATTAATATGCTGCCGTCTATCAGTGGCTTTTCTAAAAGATAACATGCGTCATTTACTAAATAACGACATGGGAAATTGTCGGCCCCGTTTATTACCATATCGTATCCCATGATAATTTCCTTGGCATTATCGGAAGTAAGCCAGACATCATGAGTAATAACATTTACATCCGGATTATAAGAATTGATTGTTTTCTGGGCCGATCTAACTTTTCTCTGTCCAACATCACTGTTTTGATGCAATATTTGACGTTGCAAGTTCGACATATCTACAACATCAAAGTCGGCTATTCCAATCGTGCCCACACCTGCTAGTCCTAAGTAGAGAGCTGCTGGACCACCCAGGCCTCCTGCTCCGATGATTAATACCTTACTGTCAAGTAGTTTCCTTTGTCCGTTACTGCCTACTTGTGGCATTATTATGTGTCGGCTATAACGTTTGACCTGTTCTGGAGTCAATGCTCTAGCTTGGGTCATTCTCTCCTCCTGTATTGCCTATTATGGCGATTGATCTCTTCTTATGGAGGCAGCTTAGGAAAACTCTCCTAGAAGATTCTAGTCTAGCACTTATAAACTGACCGACAGTCTATTCGCGGTTAATTCTTTTTGCCGTTTTGTCATGTCAGATATCGTCGTAGAGCTAAGCAATTTTTCCACCGACTCTTCGAAAGAGCTCCAAATCTCCCTTTGTGCACAGGCTTGGGAATGCATGCAGCCATCCGGTTCTACCAAACAGTCTAGGATATGAGTATTTCCTTCCAAAACATTCATAATCATAGCGAGCGTTATATTCGAAGGGTCTCGAGCTAAAACGTGACCTCCATGCGGCCCTCGTCTGCTTTTTATTAGACTTGCTTTGTGCAGAATTGTCAGCACTTGGTTCAAGTAGGATTCTGGTATACCTTGGCGCGCAGCTATATCGGCAGTCTGAACAGGACGGCTCGTACCACTCTGAGCAAGGTCGACCAAAGCCCTCACTCCATAGTCTACTTTCATGGGTATCCTCATGGCCTACTACCTTGATCCTAATTTTCCCAGAGTATAGCATCGGCCACCAAAAATTGTCTATCAAAACAGTCAGCAATGGGCACTGTGTCCTTTTGGAGACTGGACACTATGTGCTAGAATGATAGACCAAGTTTCTAACTGAGGACTTTATTCGTGGAAAAGATCTCCCTTTCCCTACAACCAAGGCTTACTTTCGGTAAAAAGAACAGTCGCCTTCGGAAAAGTGGTTATATCCCAGTTCATCTATATGGACTCTCCCTTGATCCTGAAGCACTTCAATGCGAGGAAAAGCTTCTCTTTAAAGTGTTGGCCAAGGCCCGCGGCAATACTCCAATATCTATTTCCTGGGATAGCATATCTCAGGAAATCTGGGCTCTTATCCGCGAAGTTCAATGGGATCCTCACCATGGGAATCTATTACATGTCGATTTCCTCCGCATTGATATTACTCAAAAGATAACTGCAACCGTACCAATTGTTTTGGTCGGAGACTCGCCTGGAGCAAAACTGGCTGGAGGAGTAGTTGTTCAAGCCGCACGGTCAGTCGAAATTTCTGCTCTACCCCTCAATCTCCCCAGCGAGTTTAAGGTGGACCTGTCAGCCATGGACGGACCACAGTCAATGCTACAGGTCTCGGACCTTGCATTACCCAATAATGTAGATGTAGCGTCGGATCCTTCCGAGCTAATCGCCCGAATAGAAGTGATTAGGGTGGAGACCATTGAGGAACGTGGCGAGACAGCACTTGAAGAAGGAATGGCACCAGGCAGCCCTCAAGCCTCGAACGAGGGGACTACGTAACTGTGTCCATTCAGGTGGGAGGGGGGGGAAGCCCCTCCTAGATATTGCTGGTCTACCTAGGCTTCTCCCAAAGTTTCGGCATCTAGGATTGATCCTACGAAAACCGGATGCCCTTGAATAAATGACCAAATATCTGTATCCCGTCGCCCCTCTAATCGCACTTTGCTTAACACTACGACACCACTACCAGTACATATACCTATGGTTTTCGTAGCTCGATCCAGTGTTATCACCGCCCCAGGCCTCTCATGAGATACATATTCTATAGGATAAGCTTCAATGATTTTTAACATTCTACCTTGCCAATACGTATAAATCCCTGGCCATGGACTAAAAGCTCTTAGGCGGGCACAAATCTCGCGAGCGGTATTCTTCCATTGAATTTTTCCATCTTCTTTTACAAACTTTTTCGTGTATGTCGCCATGCCCAAATTTTGGTGAGTCAAGCTTAAGCTTCCTGAAAACCAGTCCGGTAAAACTTTTATCAATAGGTTTGCCCCAAGAATAAACAATCTATTAGTTAAGGTTGCTGCAGTTTCCACTGCACAAATTTTCGCTTCTCTCTGTGCCAATACGGGGCCAGCATCTACCTCTTTGTCAACTGCCATAATACTTACACCGGTAATTTCTTCTTCATGAAGAATTGCACTAGCTACAGGACTGGGTCCCCTGTATTTCGGCAATAATGACGGATGAATATTTATAAAGCCAAAATTTGGCACATCTAAAAGGCTTTGCGGCAATATATATCCATATGCAGCCACAACACAAAGATCCACCTTAGCATTTCCCAGTGTTTCTGCAACAACTCTTTCGGTGAGAACTTTCGGCTGCCATATCGGTATTCCCCTTTCCAAAGCCATCCTTTTAACTGGACTAGCCTCTATCTTCATGCCACGTCCTCTTTTCCTATCAGGGCTCGTATATACTACACTTACATCGAATTCCGAATTCAATAGTACTTCTAACACTCCAGCAGCGTGGAAGGGCGTGCCCCAAAACCCTATCCTCATCGGCCTACTGTTCCTGAAACCGTAATGGTCTCTTCATAGCATATTAACGATAACGCCAACTAACTCTGCCTCACTATTACTGGTTTGTTATATGAAAAGTTTACCATTTTATTACAGGATCGCTACAACACCCATGTATTATATGTTACGAAATACGTAATTTCCTTTGTCTTGTATAAATTAAATCTTCAAATAAATTTAAAACAATCATTGGTTATCGATATAATTTTTGGAAAATTTTCCAAAACCCTCTTTTCCCTATTGAATTTATCTCGTTCTGCTGATACGGTCTGTATATCCGATGAAACATACCTCTCTTCACCCTACTTTGCCCCCTCCTGATGAATTATGGAAGGCGATCCAAGGACAATTACAAATCCAACTCACTCGTTCTATCTATGAGACATGGATCAAGAATACTGTTGGGAGTAAGTTCGAATCACAATCATTAATAGTACAGGTCCCCACTAGCTTCACCGCTGAGTGGCTTGGCACACGCCTGAAACCACTTATTTTACAAGCCATTAAAAAGATATCGCCTTCGGTAACTGATGTCACCTTTCAAGTTGGACAATATAGACCTGTCTTCACAAAAACTAAGCCAAATGAAACTGGTACCATACCTATGTTTAAACAACATCTTCCTAATCCAAGGTATGACTTCGAATCCTTTGTTGTTGGGGAATCTAATCGATTAGCTTATTCTTCCGCACGAAATGTTGTAACCAGCAAGGACACAACGTTCAATCCATTACTTATCTGCTCTGGCCCCGGTTTAGGTAAAACACATCTCCTTCAAGCAATCGCAAAATCTTGTCGTGACATGAAAATTGATTACCTTTATGTGACAGCCGAACAGTTTACTAATGACTTCATAGAAGCCATTAAAACCAAGACTACCAATGCTTTCCGCGAAAGATATCGTAACGTAGACGTATTTTTAATAGATGATATTCAATTCATTGCCGGGAAGGAAAAGACCCGGGAAGGATTCTTTCACACATTTAACGAATTACATAACGGAAACAAAAAAATAGTTATCGCGTCTGATACGATACCTAATCGTATGGGCGACATGGATCATAGATTACGATCCCGATTCTCGTGGGGCCTAGTAGCAGATATAACCTCTCCTGATTTCGACACCCGTCTAGCTATTTTGGAAAGCAGGGTAAAGAAACAACGCTGGACGATCGGATATGACGCCTTAACAATTATCGCTGATAAGATTGAGGGTAGTATCCGTGACTTAGAAGGAGCTCTAAATAGGGTAATTAGCACGGCCCGCGCGCTAGACCTTCCACCGGACGTAAAACTGGTAGTAAAGTCTCTTGAAAGTTTAATTCCTAAACTTTCTGGGCGCTCCATTACCAAAGAAGCAATATTTAAATGCGTGTGCAATGCTCTGAACGTATCTGAAAAAGATCTTCTCGGTGGAAGCCGTCAGAGAGAATTAGTTAGGGCCAGACACTTATCAATGTACCTTCTCAGAAATGAAACCGGAATGCCCGTAACAAATATAGGACGTATAATGGGAGATAGGAACCATTCCACTGTACTACACGGTATCAAGGCTGTTTCTGCAGGTCTTACTCACGATATAGCACTACAAAACGATCTAGAAACCATTAGAAAAAACCTCTCTTCTGTATAAGTCTTCATACTTCGTTATTGTTAGTAGAACAATGTTCATATCTCCAACAATAAAACGTGGATACCCTGTTAAAATTGAGATTATATTAAGCTTATTTATATCAACTGTATTATCCTATCCAGATCTTACTATGCAATTATCAACTGCTTTTCAATATACAATCTAGAATGATTCACTCCTATAAACTATCTTTACAACAATATTAACGCTATTACTATTACTATTACTATAAACTTTATAAATGATTGATTTAATTACAATAAACATTATCAGTGGCAACGGTGGGAATGGACGTGTGGGTTTTAGAAGAGAAAAATTCATACCTAAAGGTGGTCCAGACGGTGGTGATGGCGGAAATGGTGGAGCAATATATTTTGTAGGGGATTCTTCTATGAATACGCTCCTTAGCATGAAATACCAGAGGAAATTCGTAGGAGGTAATGGTGGAGGAGGAGGAGGAAATAACAAAAATGGAGCACAGGGTAAAGATATATTTATAAAGGTTCCATTAGGGACATCTGTTTGGGATTTAAATACAGGATCAGAAAAGAAGCTTGTCTTAGATATAATTGATGAGAGACCAAAAAAACTAGTTGATGGAGGAAAGGGAGGTAGGGGAAATAAAAAATTTGCTACATCTACAAATAGAGCACCTCTCTTGGCAGAATCAGGTGTGGATGGAACCGCAATGGAATTGGAGCTAGAGCTTAAGCTATTGGCTGATGTGGGTATAGTCGGTATGCCTAATGCAGGGAAGTCTACTTTGATCTCTGCATGCTCCTCCGCTAAACCTAAAATATCTGATTACCCATTTACAACACTTGAGCCTATATTGGGCGTGGTTGAAAAGGATTTTAAGAGATTTTCATTGGTTGAAATTCCAGGTTTGATTGAAGGAGCTCATAAAGGGATTGGTCTGGGACAAAAATTCTTGAGACATGCTGAACGAACAAGAATTTTATGGCACGTAGTAGACGGAAGCGATAATGATATATTGGGAAATGTGCAAAAGATAAATAGAGAGCTCCAACAGTATAGGGATGATTTGTCATGTAGGACTCAGGTATTGGTAGTGAATAAGATGGACCTTTTAACTACGGATAGTACAATCATAAATTTAAAGAAAGAAATTGACGGGTTAGATGTGACAGTTTTTTATCTATCTGCGCTTACAGGTAGTGGAATTGAAGATTTAATATCAACTACATTCAACCTAGTGGCAAATATGGGCAGTAGAATTATCGTTGCAGATGAGGAAGTAACCATTTTAAATCCAAAGCCAACTAAGGGTGATATTAGAGTGTGGAAGGAAGATGAAATATTTGTGGTTGAATCTGCATATCTGCTAAGAGTAGCAAAAATGGCCGATCTAAAGGATTATAGGGCAAGATTGCAACTTTGGAAGGTAATGGAACGGTTAGGAGTGGAGAGACTGTTGGAAAGACAAGGAATAATAAGCGGAAACCGAGTGAGAATAGGAGATATAGAATTTGAGTGGGAATAGGCGGAAACTTGGGATACTCGGTGGCACATTTGATCCGGTCCATATAGCACACTTAGTAATGGCTGAGAGATCTCTATTAGATTTAGAATTGGAGAAGGTATTATTCATTCCCACTGGTATCCCATGGATGAAAACCAACATTGAAATCACAAAAGCTTCACATCGAATAAATATGCTTAAACTTGCTTTAAGTGAGAATCCATTATTTGAAATATCCGCTTTAGAGACTAATCGAAGTGGTCCATCATATACAATCGATACCCTAAATTTGCTAAGGGAAGAATATGGCGAACAAATACAATTGTATTTTCTTATGGGGTCAGATGCCCTACATAGTTTTTCAAGCTGGAAAAACCCCATGAAAATTCTTGACCTATCTTATTTAGTGGTTTTTACTAGAGTTGTTACCGAGAATATCTCGGATATTCTTTTACATCCAGTTTTTAGAGGAAATAAGGATAAGATTATTGAGAAACATTCGGTTAATATACCCATCAGTAGTAGTGATATCAGAGATATGATAAAAAACAAGGTATCTTTGGAGGGCAAGGTGCCCAACAAAGTAGTGGAATATATAGTGGATGAGAGACTTTATATAGATGAGTAATCTCCTGAGAGATATCGTAAGTAGAACGTTGGAGCTGGCAGAAGAGAAAGGAGCCCTTCTCCGTGGAGACTTTACACTCTCTTCTGGGATTAAGAGTAAATACTATTTTGACGGACGCAGACTTACTCTGGATCCTGAAGGTGCAATGCTTTGCGGCAAAGCATTTTATTGGCTGCTGCACGATACGAATGTAGTGGCTGTAGGAGGCCCTACTCTTGCAGCTGATCCAATTGTAACAGCAGTTTCATTAATTAGTTATATTGAAGGGCGACCAATATCTGGTTTTATAGTTCGGAAAGAGTCTAAACAACACGGAACACAAAACCTGATTGAAGGTCCGCTTAAGAGAAAATCTTCTGTGGCGATCGTGGATGACACGTGTACAACTGGGGGTTCATTACTTATGGCTATAAAAGCGGTAGAAGATATGGATTGTACTGTAGAAAAGATATGCGTAATTTTAGATCGTGATGGTGGAGGACGTGAAATGTTTGGTCAAAGAGGTTATCGTTTCCAGGCTCTACTAGAGACAACTAGTGACGGCAAAATTAAGATAGTGGTACCAGGTATTTAAGGTTCACTTTTATCCCAGTTAGGTAAAGCTAAATAGCCTTCCATTGGAACGGTAATAACGGTATGAATATGTTGTGCTTTCTTTATGCGTTGGATATTGTATAGATGGGTGATCACTTCGAAGTAGAGATGCCGGAAGGTAGCCTCTAGCGTTATATATGTGAAATTAGGGTCGGATTCGTGCCATCGGATTCCTGTTGGATGGGCATCTGCAAACCAAGACCAATGAGGAGGGGTATCAGGGCGAGGCTCTTCTTTCGATTTGAGTGATCCCAGGGTTTCTTTCGATAAGATTAGTTGTGCTAAATTTAAGCCATCTTGTAGTTTTTGTAGTAAATGCTGAAGAGTGGGATAACGTTCTTCGTCGAGCCACCAGCCTTTGGCGGATTTTTTATAGTCTGCAAGCTGGCCTAAATCTTGAAATCCGTTAGGAAATAATTGACTTCCCCAGCGTCTAAGAAGCCAGCCTGGCAGAAATGAACCCATGTGACTTACTTGTTGTTTGATGCTCCATTTGGACCATTCCCATGTGGAGGATGACCATAATAATTGACCATCAGAGAGTCCGTTTACTTCTGACGCTACTAATTCATATAGGCCTGCGAATTGCGGAAAAACCTTATCGCCTGGGGAGTTGTCTGTCATTCTATTTGTGGGCATATAACAGATAATTGGTTTTAGACATCAATGTTCTGAACACTACGTGCATGGGCGAGAATAAACTTTTTCCTTGGTTCAACATTTTCCCCCATTAAAGTGGTGAACAACTCGTCGGCCCTAATGTCTCCCGATCCATCCTCAACTTTTATTCTCAAGATCTTTCTGGTGTCAGGATCCATGGTTGTTTCCCATAGTTGGTCGGCATTCATTTCACCAAGGCCCTTATATCGCTGGATAGCAATGCCTCTGCGTCCGTTTAACGACGTCAGAATATCTTCCCGTTCTCCTTCAGAGAAAGCATATTGACTCTTTTTCCCAGCCGATACTCTATATAAGGGAGGTTGGGCAATATAAAGGTATCCTCCGAGTAGTAGGTGTGGCATGCGACGGAAGAAATATGTCAGCAGGAGAGTGCGGATATGAGAACCATCGACGTCTGCGTCTGTCATAATGATTATTTTGTGGTATCGGAGCTTTTCTTGATTAAAGTCATCGCCCTCGTTTGAGCCGATTGCTGCTATTAGTGCTCTAATTTCTTCGTGGCCCAGTACTTTCTCCTCAGTTGCTTTCTCAACATTAAGAATCTTTCCTTTGATGGGCAGTATGGCTTGAAAAAAGCGATCGCGTCCCATTTTCGCGGATCCTCCAGCCGATTCTCCCTCTACTATGAAAAGTTCAGATCTTGCCGGGTTTCTTTCAGCACAATCTGCCAATTTGCCTGGCAAGGAACTTCCATCCATGGCGTTTTTTCTAAGAACAAGCTCACGCGCCTTCCGGGCTGCCTCGCGAGCCCGCTGAGCTGTAGTGCATTTTTCTATAATGCGTTTACCTTCTAGTGGGTGTTCTTCCAGGTATTGCCCTATTGCCGTGGCCAAGGAAGATTCTACTTGGTTGCGCACTTCTGCGTTACCTAACTTAGTTTTGGTTTGGCCTTCAAATTGAGGGTCCGTGAGCTTAACACTGACAATAGCAGTAAGTCCTTCTCTGATGTCTTCACCGGTTAAGTTGGTCTTATCATCCTTTAGTAGTTTTTGCCTTCTTCCATAATCATTGATTACTCTGGTGAGACCGGATCTGAAGCCAGTGAGATGTGTGCCTCCTTCTTCTGTTCTAATGCAATTGGCAAAAGAATAAATGGACTCGTGATAGCTGTCGTTATATTGCAAAGCGGCTTCGACCAGGGTGTCATCCACCGTTTTGGTGAAATAAAATGGCTCTGTCTGTATGGTACGACGACCCTTATTCAGGTTCTTGACGAAGTCCCTAAGGCCACCGTCAAAATAATACGAACGTTCGACATCTCCATTGCGGTCATCATGATGAAACGGGGAGATAAATTTGATATTGAGGCCACGATTTAAGTAGGCGACTTGCTTAAAGTGGTCGGATATCATGTCAAAATCATAGTTGAAGCCATCGAAAATTTCCGAGTCGGGAAGAAACGTGATAGCGGTTCCTGTCCCTCCCTCCGTTGTTGGAGTGGATTCGAGGTCTGTCAGAACCTTGCCGCGGGAATATTTTAAATGATGGGTAATTCCATCACGGCGAATGTTGACATCTAGCTCCGAAGATAGAGCGTTAACGACTGACGCCCCGACACCATGGAGCCCTCCGGAGACTTTGTATGCTCCGCCACCAAACTTACCGCCAGCGTGTAGCGTTGTCATGACCGTATCGAGTGCGGACTTTTTTGTGGTTGGATGGATGTCTACCGGGATTCCTCTACCATTATCCACGACTGTGACTGATGCATTTGAGTTAAGCTCAATTAAGACGTTGGTACAAAACCCTGCCATGGCCTCATCTACCGCATTATCAACTATTTCGTAAATCAAGTGATGTAGTCCGCGTTGATCTGTAGAGCCTATGTACATTCCCGGCCTTTTGCGAACGGCCTCTAATCCTTCAAGGACAACGATATCTTTAGCAGTATATGTAGATGGAATATTAGTGGTCATGTATCGTGCGGCTCCCATACTTTGTTTGGTTAGCAGGGTTAATCAAATATTACGGTGCTAAGTGCTTTATTGTACCACTTTTGTTTGTATCAGGCATGTAATTTTGGATAAAAATATAAGAATGCGGTTAATATAAATAAAAAGACTAGGCAGTATATTCAGGCTATAGATGAATAACAATCAGTTGGAAAGAGGTGTAGTCCAATATGGTTATGTTAGCTATTGTTCTGGGGGACTCGGCCTTTTTTGAGCACAGATGTTATGTGTTTGGGGTTGGGGGTTATCTCCTTTCGTTCAATCCTTCTCATCATCTCCCAAGTGGCATCTGAAATCGGGGTATCGATGCCTACTTCGGATCCTTTTCGAGAGATGTAGAGACTAAAAAAGTCGTTCTCGGTTTTCCGGCCTTTCGCAATGTCTTGTCCCATAGAGGCGTGCCAATCAACAGGACCAGGGATGCTAAATTGTGCATCTAATTTTTGATAAACATTAACGTCGGCGACATTCATCCATGTTTTAGACGGAATTCCCATCACCGGCGCTATGGCTATGTTGTGAGATAGTGCTACCGTCACTGCTTCGTTTATTGTGTATATCCTTAGGCGACGTGCCTCGGGGCTATTGGCCTGTCCGATAGATCCTAAGCCGGACATGGCTCCAGTGGGATTGCTCATGCAATTTGCCGCAAGTTTTGCCCAGCGTTCCCCTAGTAAATTTGCGGTACCGCGAGCGGCATCTATGTGTTCTAGGATTGCAACGATGCGAGTAACGCGTGGTGATATGGGGCCGCATAATTCTCCTACACGGAAGACGTCATGGCCTCGATCCCTTCCAGGGTCCCCTCCTCGGGTAACATGCCCAGCGCCTAGAAGCCCCACCTCTATTACGGACATTACACATCCCAAGGTTCGATGCTGGCCTAGTACAGATGCTACTGTGTAGTCGTTGATGCTGTTTTGACATGAGAGTACGAAGCCATCTGCAGCTATGTGTGGCTTTATAAATTTGGTAGCCCAAAGAGTGTCATAGGATTTTACCGCAAGGAGCACTATGTCGAAGAGGTCTTTGTGATGCTGGACTTCATGCAAATGCAAAGCTTTGGCCTTTTGTGTAAAGGGGCCTTGACTACCTGTCACCTTTATCCCAGCTGTTTTTATAGCTGCGACGTTTTTATGCCACATATCTATGAGTGTGACATCTTCGCCTGCGCGAGCCAAAAAGGCGCCAAGGTACGAACCAACTGCTCCTGCTCCCATAATTCCTATTTTGCTCATTACTGAAACTTTAAATCATTATTAATGGCATTGAGAACACGAGGCCTGTTTAACGTGCTAAGCGCAACGTTTGTGTGGACTTGGTAAAGAAGGGATTTCCGCATGTGGTTATTGTAGGGAGCAGGCCTTTTCGAAGCAAATTGGAGATAGGCGTGATCTCGAAATATAAGAGTTTTCGATTAAAATATTCTTGGGATATAATTGGATGCTGGAGGCATCAATGGATTTAAAGTCATACATTAGAGATATACCGGATTTTCCAAAGGAAGGGATCATTTTTAAAGATATTACACCGTTATTGCAAAACCCACGACCCTTTTGCTATGCAATAGATGCAATTGCAGATTTTTTACTAGCGAAACGAATTGATGCTATTCTGTCTATAGAAGCCCGTGGTTTTCTTTTTGGTGCAGCGTTGGCATATCGCTTGCAGAAACCACTAGTCCCAATTCGCAAGAAAGGCAAACTTCCATTTAATACTATCTCTGTGACGTATTCTCTCGAATACGGAACTGATACTCTGGAAATTCATAAAGATGGAGTTTTGACCGGTCAAGAAGTGGTAATTGTAGATGATGTTTTAGCAACAGGGGGCACCGTGGGCGCGGCTTGTAGGCTTGTAGGCGAGATTGGGGCTAAGGTGTCAGGCCTCGCATTCTTAATTGAACTCGGCTTTTTGGATGGTCGGAAAAACCTATCTAACTATGACATATGTTCTTTGATAACGTATTAGTTGCGGCTCATGCTAGTTAGGCGGTCTAATCTAGAGTCATTATATTGGCTTCCGTTGGATGTTTTTCGCGATATGAGGATTAGGAGCCATGGAATCCCTGAAATCAGGAGCGCTTATGGGGATCCAATTTACTAGGGCAGTGTCTTTAAGGCGTGAAGCTACTCGTGGATGGGCGTGTTCTAATTCTACCATAGGCAGATATGTATTAATGACGGTTGGTAATCTCCGGTTATGCCGATGGACAATTAGCTGGTAGAGTTTTTCTTGTGCCCATGGTGTTCCACTCTCAGCTCCGAGATCATCTAGAACTAGCATCGGAATTGACTTAACCTGTTCAAAAAGGTGATCGTATTGAATGGAGCTATTCGGACTAAAGGTGGAACGGAGGTGGTCCAGTAAATCGGGGACGAATGCGAAGAATGCTGCTTCTCCGGCACGAATTCTGTCGCCAATAATAGCGGCCGATAGATGTGTTTTCCCGCAGCCGTGAGGCCCCGCAAGAAGAAGCCACCCATCAGGATATCGAACGAAAGCTTTTGCTGCCGTAAGGGCGTGCTCAAGACTGAATCGATCCTCTTGGTCAGCCGCATTTCCTGCTGGGTCGAATGCATCAAGGGTCATGCGCTCCATCATATCGCTAGGAAGCCCACTATACTCTGCTAGTATTTGCCTTCGTTGTGGTAGGTTTTCTGGCTTTTGGCATTTACAAGCATATACCTCTCCAAAGTCCGGGTGATGTACCGGGACCTTATGTCTAACCCATCCGAGGTCTCCACAAATTGCGCAGAGGCTTGTAGGCTCACTGTTGACTTGGAATTTGTCCTCTTCTGGTGACGTATTCTTTGATGTAGCGTTTGTGGTCATCCTTTTTAGAATGTCTCCTAAGCTTTCCACCATTTTTTCCCTCTTTACTCCAGCGATCTAAAATTGAGGAGATATATCTCCAGTTTCGTTTGTTGAGTTCGACAGAAATCTTAAACGCATCTTCTATCCACGACCAGGTATATTGTTTCTCTGCTTCCATTAAATCTTCTGCTATAAGTGGCGAGATCATGCCGATGTTAGTTTCGTATAAGGAAAAGATATTGTTTTGAGGTAGGCTAGCTTTATCCAATAAAGAGTCATTATCTACCATAGCCTCAAAGGGGTTCTTTGTAGACAAGGTTTTTTCTAGAGATTGGCGATCCTTAGCTGTGTTCATTGCAAAAAGTGGCTCAAGCTGTTGTGTAGATGATAGTAGTCCTTTAGCAAATATGCCTTTGCGTGTAGCGGATTCCATCGCTGATTGGATCGCATTAGGAGAGAGTAGAGAAGATAATATAGGATCATTTGTTAATTCTGAAAGAGATACGATTCGGGCAGGACCTTTTTTCTTATGTATATACCATATGCAGCGCAAAATGCATTTCAATTCGTTTATATCTTCTATGGATGTCAAAAAAGGCCCGAGGAGAGGGTTTGGTATAGGGGTAAAGCCCGTTCCTTCTGGAAACATTGGAGATTTCATGTCGAACCAGCATATTCTACATCTACGGGAGCAGGATCAAACCGAAGTAGGTGGCTGCGGAATAAAAGCTTTAAATCCCCAATTGGCCCGTTGCGATGTTTCGCGATAATTAATTCAGCTATATTCCGGGGATATGGGCGTCCGTCAGGAAACCGTTGATACCATTCGGCCTCGGTTGTATACAGGTCCTCACGATAAATAAACATGACGATATCGGCGTCCTGTTCTATGCTGCCACTTTCCCTAAGGTCAGATAATTGAGGTCTATGTGAAGGACGCATTTCAACAGCTCGACTTAGTTGGGATACGGCTATCACTGGGATGTTTAGATCTCTGGCCATCCCCTTCAGTGCTCTTGATATAGCACTGATTTCTTGCACCCTATTAGGGTTACGACTATTTTCCGAAGCAATAAGTTGGAGATAGTCGACCACCAGTAGGTCTAACTTGCGTTCCAGATACAATCGCCTGGCCTTACTTCGCATTTCCATTATTCCCTGGAGAGGAGTATCGTCAATGTAAATATTGAGTTCGGAAAGAGCGCCAACCGATTCTATGATTTTTTGCTCTTCCAATTCCGAATAAAGATGACGTCTTAACCGATGGGAATCAACTCCAGATTCCCCGGAAAGGACTCTCATTCCAAGCTGCTCTCTGCTCATTTCCAGGCTAAAGATACCAACGGAATTCCCTTCTTTGGCAGCATTGAGAGCGATATTCACTGCCAGAGTGCTTTTCCCAACACTAGGACGGGCAGCTAAAATTAGAAGGTCTGATGGCTGGAGGCCTCCGAGGAGATCGTCAAGTTGGTCAAAACCAGACATGATTTGTGTTGAGGCTGGATCTGACGGTTCCGTTATCGAGGAGCGATTTTCGAGGAATTGATCAAGTACGTCTCTGATGGAAACAAATTCTCTGGAAGACTGGCTCGATCGTACTTTGAAAAGAAGGTCTTCTGCTTGAGATAATGTGTTGTCTTCATCTGCAGTCCCATCATAGCCGAGAACTGATATTTGGGATGCCGCGTTGATTAGTCGACGCATAGTGGCAGTTCTGGATACAATTCGGGCGTAATGTTCTATATGTAACGATGTTGGGACAGAAGAAACGAGATGACTTAGATATGCTGCCCCTCCTATGGCATCTAATCGTTCTTGTAGATTAAGATCATGTGTAACCGTAACTTGATTAATAGCTTCGTCACGTTGGAAGAGACGTAAGCAGGCTTGATAGCAAAATGAATTACGCTCCCGATAAAAATCCTCTGGTTTGAGGATAGGCAGCGCTTTTAGTAGGGCGTTAGAATCGATGAGGAGTGACCCAATCACTGCCTCTTCTGCTTCGATGTCGTGAGGTTGTAATCGCTCTTGGTACAAGGTTCTCCATCCACGGCTAAGTCTTGGTTTTCAACCGTAAGTGCTATCTTTTTAAGGCCACTAGCTTCTGTTTTCCAGACATTTGATTAGAGGTCTGAAATGAGGGTTTTGGGTCGGATGATTTATTCTCCTGCAGAAATTTCGGTTTCATCCGACTGTTCATCTATAGCTGTTGGTTTATTAGAAGAGGTTAATGGAACGCTATCGTTATCAGCTTCAGGCCTTAATCTAGTTTCCTCGTTATCGGATTCGTAAACCTCTGCAATATCAGGAACATCTTCCTCCAATAGAAGATCTTCTTGGCCCTCCCCGCTAGCAACAATTTTGATAGAGGCAGACACGTTCTGAAGAAGTTGGATGTTTATATCATATGAACCGGGTTGTTTAATAGACTCATTCAGTTCTACCATGCGCCTCTCGATGGTTTGTCCCGTGGATTCTTTCAGGTGCTCTAATATTGCGGCGACGGAGATAGATCCATAGTATTGTCCAGTAGGCCCGACTCGTCCAGACAAAGCGAGAATGGCACCATCAATTTTCTTTGCTATGGAGGTGGCTTCTTTTGTCTGAACTGAACGCTTTGCGTCAGCTATTTTTTGGATTTTTTCAATTCTTCGCACCTGGTCAGGTGTGGCAATTGTAGCCAACCCTTTAGGAAGCAGATAATTGCGGGCAAAGCCACTTTTCACTTCTTTAATCTCGCCAGCAAGCGCGACATTTGTAACATCTTCCAGGAAAAGAATACGCACGGAGAATACCTCTGGGTTTTAGATTGGGGGTAATTATACCGTATAGATTGCCGCGCTTAAAGGAGGTGACATCTTGAATAATAACCAATAGTCCTTGACAGTGCTGTGTCTCATCTCTAAGTTTGGGTTAGTTGACTGAGAGGTAGCGCATTATGAAAGTGTTGACCGGGGCTACATTGTTTGATGGCATAGCAGGTCAGACCCTGGAAAATGCGGTTGTTATTGTCGAAAATGATCGCATACTGGCGGTGGGACCCGCGTTCTCTATCAGCTTACCACCCGAGGCCGAAGTGTTTGATTTGCAAGGCCTGATGCTATTGCCTGGCCTTATTGATGTTCATGATCATCTCGGCCACAACGATTATGATCTTATGGATCGCTGGGAATTGGATGCTCCAAATAGCTATAGGAATATAAGAACAGCTAAAGTTTTAGAAGAAGTACTGGATATGGGCTATACGACGGTCCGTGATGGAGGAGGCCTGGATATCGGCTTCAAACAGGCTGTGTCTGAAGGCATAATGTCGGGCCCTAGGCTGGCCCTTTCCCTTAGCCTGATTTCTCCAACCGGGGGGTTGTCAGATATTCGAACGCCGTCATTTCATTGTTGTCCTAGACCAACAAGTTTGACGTTGCCAAGCGGCGTTGCAGATGGACCTGATGCAGTGAGGGCCAAAGTTAGAGAAATGTGCCGTTTGGGTGCCGATGTAATAAAGTGCGCAAGTACTGGAGGGGCTAGTTCTAGAGACGGGCACGGCCCATTTGATAGAGAGTTCAATAAAGACGAACTCGAGGCATTAGTTGATGAGGCTCATAATCAAGGGAGACGTGTCATGTGCCATGCGCTGGGCGGGCAGGGACTGCGCCAAGCCGTAGAGGCTGGTGTTGATAGCATAGAGCATGGCACATATTTGAATAGAGAGCCAGAACTGTTGTCCGCAATGGCTGAACACAATATCTATTATGTTCCAACTCTTTTGGTTTATGTTTTTCATCGCGATAATGTTAGACAGGAAGTAAGAATTCGAGCTAGAGCACTCTACAATGAGCATATACAAAGCGTTCAACAAGCTCAGGACGCCGGAGTTAAAGTAGTGGCTGGAACGGATGCTGGGGGATGGGGACATCCTCCGAATGCGAGGGAACTAGAATGTTTGGTTAATGAGGCAGGATTGGATACGAAGCAAGTGCTTCTAGCGGCAACAGGAATAGCTGCCCAATGTCTTGGCTGGGAGAAAGATATAGGTACTATAGAAAAAGGAAAACTAGCTGATTTGATAGCAGTCAAAGGTGATCCTCTTAAGGATATCGGCATTCTTACAGTTAAAGAGAATATCAAATTGGTCCTTAAAGGAGGGACTGTTCATCGTGATATTAGATGAATTAAGTTCTATTTGGAGGAATTGGTAAGGGCCACGCTTTTCTGAGATCCAATAGATTGCTGCCAGATTTTAATTCTTTTCGCATCCAAATTTCCCGAGCCTCCATTTCCTGACAGAAAGGCAAGAGCAATGTTGCTTGTTCTGGGGTTGCTGTGATCACTCCATCTTCATCCGCTAAAATTAGATCTCCTGGGGAAATCACCACACCACCAACTGTTACTGGGACGTTCACCCCTCCCTCTGGGATATCAGTTCTCTTTATGGTAACTGCTGACGTACCTCTAGAGAAGGTTGGAAACCCCAATTTGCGGAGCGCTACTTGGTCTGTCGCCGGCCCGTCAGTTACCACGCCGATTATTCCAACTTCAATAGCCCCGATGGCAGCAAATTCTCCCCAATTGGCTATTCTAGATTCTCCGGATCGGTTCATGACCAAAACATCACCATTTTGGGCGAGCTCTAGTGCCTTTGATACCGCCGTATCAATTTGAGGATAGGCCTGTACGGTCAATGCCCGGCCAACTAATTTCACGGGCTTCCAAACAGCATTTATAGATGAGTCTAGTCCGGAATCTAGCGCATGGCCTAAGGATGCTGGGGCGATTTCCCAATAAGACTTAATTAAGTCAGGATGCAAGGTGTCAACGCGAGGGTTAATAACTATCATGCGAGTTCTCCATACATGGGATTGATGATTTGCACATCATATAGTAATTTATGGCTCTAGTATCGGCTAGAGACCATTCTGTCAGAAGATAAGCAGGGAATACATTTGCTATAAGCTCCGTGAGCTAAGAATTAATCTGAGAGGCAAAGGTGAAACCTAGGCAAATTATACTGGAAGGATACAATGATACATGGGAAGCTAATGATCAACATGCCAATTTTAAGGCGGAGATGGCTGCATATTCGAGAGTTGATCCAATGATTAGCATAGATAGAATGAGTCTGGCAACCAACATTTCCGTTGGATCCTTAACTAACTATATATTGTCAAAATGGGCTGTATCAGGCAGCGAAGGATTGCTAGAAATAGGCCCTAGGGTTGTGAATCAAATGAATAACGTAATAGAAAAAGCTGAGACTATTGATGATGACCTGGCTAGGCTTCATGCTTATTATGTGCTAAGCGACATTATATCGTGGTTAAACTATCCTCTAAGTAAATAAGCAATCATGCGTCAGGGAAATAAAGGAAAGCTATAAAGAGTTATGTAAATCCCTCGAACTTCGTCAGAATTGTCTAGAAACGTGAACCATTTGTCTAATATACTTAAAGTCCTATCCATGAACAGAGGAATATGAATGAGATTGTTGCACTATAAAAAATTAACGGTATTCTTCGGGCTGACATTGCTTATTCTAGGGGTTGTTATGTGTGGGGAGGTGCAAACGTTTGAAGATCAAGCGGTTGCCGATCCAAGCCCTACGGCTATTTCCATACCTACGCATGCTCCGACACCTACGCATAGTCCTATCCCTACTGCTACTGCTATACCTATGCCTACACCAATTATAATTGAGAAAATTGTAGAGATTGTGAAGATTGTGGTTGTCACCCCAACGCCTACACTGCAACCTACGACGGCTCCGATTCCTCAGCCTACACCTACACCGCAGCCTACAACGGCTCCTACACCGCAGCCTACAACGGCTCCTATTCCTCAGCCCACACCCACACCCACACCCACTGTTGTTCCTACTATAAGGCCGACACCTACTAGGATAAGGTCAGACGATGCTTCGCACGCCCCTCCCTTTCCAAACACGTTTCTGGGGAATGTTTACATGGGAGGAAGTACAGCTCCAGACGGCTTGGAGATTTTCGCTACAGTAGGAACTTTTCAGACACAATTTATAATGGTAGAGAACGGTAAATATAAGCTTACAATAGGTCCTCCTTCTGTAACCTTTTTTGGAAGCGCGATTCATTTTGAAGCCCTTGTTAACGGGATTCCAATTCCCGCGGTCGAAACGGACACTTTCAGGGCTGCGAGTATTAATCCCCCCACGTATCTATTAAATCAGTTAGATCTCCACTTCCCGTAAGAGGAATAAGGGCTAATATCCATAGAGCGATTTCTTGAAAAGGACTGATTCCGGAAGCCTGAATCCTGGATTGATCCTTAGTTTGAACTAGAAAGTGTGAATTGTTAATATGCGGCTAAACCAGTCAGTTAACTACAAGTGGGCGGTTTTTCTGACTGTTGGCTTGGGCACGTTCATGTCTGTGTTTGATCACGGTAGCGTCAATTTGACATTGCCTTCGATAGCGGACCAGTTTGGGACAGATCTTTCTGGAGTCCAGTGGATTTCTCTTGGATACGCATTATCTGTTAGTATTTTTTTGTTACCAGCTGGTTATATGGCTGACCGATTTGGTCCCAAAGAAACCTATGTGAGCGGAATTGTGATCTTTGCCACAGGCACAGGGCTGGCGGGCTTTGCCAATAGTGTGCCAATGATTATGGGCCTACGTGTTATTTCTGCTGTCGGATCGGCGATGATAATGGCAACTGGAATGGCAATTTTGATCGCCGTATTCCCGAGAACAGAACGGGGCAAGGTTTTGGGAACGCATATGACTATTGTTGGGGCAGGATCGATATTTGGCCCAGTGCTCGGAGGGGCTTTCGTTGGGATTTGGGGATGGAGATCAGTTTTTTTCCTAAATCCAATCATTGGTTTATTAGGATTGGCATCTGCACTTTTAGTGCTCGATTCCCTACAACTCTCGTCAGGAAACTCCAAAAAGGAGAGAGGCGGGTATGATTGGGCTGGGGTAATGTTTTTAGCCTTAACTTTGCTCACTTTTTTGCTGACGATAACCTATGGGAATTCTCAAGGATGGACATCGCCTATCATAATGGCTGGTTTTGTAATCTCGTTGGCTTTGGTAATCGGGTTTTTAATAGTGGAAAGTCGGGTCAAAGTTCCCATACTAGACCTAACTCTTTTCAACAACAGGGTTTTTTCAATGGGGGTTTTGGCGGGCTTTATAGCTTTTCTTAGCACCGCGTCGTTATGGTTCCTCTTACCGTTTTATCTCCAAAACGTCCGTGGGATTGAACCTTTATCTGCAGGATTGGTTATGGTCTCCAGTGCTGCCGCTATGGCAGTTATGGGTTCGATAGCAGGTCGATTATCTGATCGGTTTGGGTGGAAGCCATTTAATATTGTGGGCCCGATTCTTACAGGAAGTGGTTTGTTGATAATCTCACGAGTTGACGGTAGTCAATCACTAGGTTTTGTGGTCGTTGGACTGATACTAGTCGGATTCGGCAATGGTATGTTTCACCCAACAAATCATAGCTCGATCATGGGGGCGGTTGACCCTTCAAAGTATGGTGTAGTCTCAGCTTTCGTGAACCTAAACAGAAATACGGCATCTACTATTGGATTGGCCATGGCCACAGCTATAGTAATAGGTACAATGAACGGTGCGGACGTAGCTCCCCATTTTACTACAGTAACTGGCGTCACCTCAGACGTTAGTTTGGCGTTTACGAAAGGGTTAGGAAACGCGTACAGTTTAGCAGGAGGGCTAATGGGAGTCGCCATGGCTATTTCTATACTGAAGCCTCAATCAAACAAAGAAGCATCTATTCATAAATGAGAGAGTGCTTAGATGGATTATAATGCATAAATTGCAATTCTTATAGGTATTATTTCTGGGGTAATGGTTGGTGCTGTCATTGGTGTAATTCTAGGCATTACTACTGGACATTTGAGTTTGGCATTCAAAAGATAAGAAAAATAAAGTGACCTCTCATCAGGTTAGATTTCCGCCGTCATTTAGTGTGGAGAGAGAGCATTTGTATGCAAGAGCCTGAGCGCTCTCTCCGTTGCAGTGGACAATAATTGATATGTTTGATCCACGCTTTCAATAAAAGAAAGAGGGCGATCCAAAATGCATACGACGGCGTCGATGCCTTGCGAATATACCTCACGATACCCGTAGCCAAGACTGCCAGCTAAAGCTATAACAGGAATTCCGAAAGTCTTTGCTCTCCGCGCAAGGCCGACTGGGGCCTTGTTGAAAATAGTGGATCGGTCGATTCTCCCTTCCCCAGTAATTACTAAGTTAGTGTTTTGGAAATGTTCGTCAAGATGGAGCATGTCACAGATCAAATCTATACCGGATTGGACCGTACTATCTGTGAGGGCTAGAAGAGCTCCTCCGACACCTCCTGCAGCCCCGGCCCCCGGACAGTCTGCTATTTCTCTTCCCAGATCCTTTTTTACGATCCTGGCGAATTGAGTTAATGCTGCGTCCAGTTTTCTTGCAACATTAGGCGAAGCACCTTTTTGCGGTCCGTAAACTGCACTTGCCCCATTGGGTCCTAGCAGTGGGTTGGTTACATCAGTGGCGACAACTATATTCGTTTCTTTTAAACGATGGTCGAGTTTGGTTATGTCAATGGTTTCAAGCTGAATCAAGTGTATTCCCCCAGGTCTCAGTTCTTTGCCGTTTTTGTCTAACAGGCGTACCCCCAAAGCCTGTGCCAATCCAGCACCGGCATCGTTTGTAGCGCTGCCTCCAAGGAATAAAATCACGTTTCTGTATCCATGGTTGAGGACAATTCGCAATAGTTCCCCTGTCCCGACTGAGCTAGCTGTACGCGGATCTCTTTTTTGGGGTGTGACCAATGCTAGCCCGGACGCCTGCGCAAGTTCGATTATGGCCGTGGTGCCATCAGACATTACGCCCCATTTGGCGGTTACAGCTTGGTTCATCGGCCCAGTTACTTTTGATGAGAAGAGATCTATAATTCCATTATCATGTAATACATCTAGAGTTCCATCTCCTCCATCAGCAATTGGTATAAGGAGAGTGGTAGCTTTAGGGTAAACGCTCGAAACGCCCTGTGCGATAGCTTTTGCAGCCATTTGCCCGGTGAGCGCGCCTTTAAAGGATTGTGGGGCAATCACAATTTTCATTGAAGGATTTTTCCCAGGTTTTCATTGCGACCAATGTCGCTTGTTAACAAATGCCAGCAGGCTTTGTAGTAGTCCTCGATTCTAGAGTAATGAAATTTAGTATATGAACAATGAGAATTCAAAACAAAGTTAAACCTATAAATCGATACGAATCACGTCACCACTAATCTCCCATCTTAGTAGTGAAAAAGTCGTGTCTATAGGGACTTCGAATACGAGCCATCCATCTAGATGATAATTACGAAGAACCTCTTGTCTTCCTCGAAGGAAGGGAACGAACTTGTCCTTATCGGCATAGGAGGTCGATGAAGGGATGGCTGCTTGCAGTAGATTTAAGGAAAGGAAGCTCGTGCCGTCTTTCGTCCTAATTTCCGCCGGTTCTCCTTCGATATCTAGGGTGGTAGATTCAGCCGCGTGGTTCCCTATTTGAGTGTGCAGAACCAACAGCTCATTTTCAGTTGTATTTGGGAGGATAACCTTATTGATTCCATCATCATCTTGGAAGTAAACGTATGGAACAGTCTCCATGTCTAATGGCAATAGAAAAAGAGTGTGGGATTGGTATTGTCTGCCTAGGGCATTGCTTCCGCCCAAACTCGACCCTCCTGTCATGAAAATAAAAATAAGTAACGCACATGCGCCAAATAAAATGGAGGCTGTTATAAGTAAACGGGATAATCGTTTTGTTTTGGAGGATTTGATAAGATTTGGTGGCAATGTTCTTTGCATTTAAAAAATTACTCCTAGGCGATACTTAAAGAGGACATCTTACGAAGTCGAGCTACGACTTCTGGAAGAATATCTAAAACGACTTTTATGTCTTTTTTTGTGTTGGTCTTGCCAAGTGTGAATCGCAAGCTGCCCCTCGCTTGTTCGGCTGACTGACCTAAGGCTATGAGGACATGTGAGGGTTCTAGGGACCCAGACGAGCATGCGCTTCCGCTTGAAACACATACACCTGCTAGGTCTAGAGCAATTAATAGTGGCTCTCCTTCTACTCCAGCGAAGGAAAAATTCGCGTTGTTTGGGAGACGTTCACTGGGATGTCCGTTCAGGGTCGATCCAGGAATAGCTCCAAGGATGCCTTCTACAAGAAGATCTCTTAACTCGAGGCAATGAGCGGATATCTTTTTTCGATCACGATCCGCCATCTCCAAGGCTTCAGCCATTCCGACGATGCCAGCGACATTCTCTGTCCCGGATCTGCGTTCGCGCTCTTGGCTACCACCTAGCTGTTGAGGCAACCAAGGGGTTCCCCGTTTTATGTACAAAATACCGACCCCTTTGGGGCCATAAAATTTGTGAGAGGAAAGGCTCAATAAATCAATCCCCAAATCTTGTACATTTAGGTTAGTGTAACCAGGGGCTTGGACTGCGTCGGTATGGAACACTATATGGCCGGAATGATCATCTCTTGTTGTCTTAATAGCCTTCGCGATTTCCGAGATGGGTTGCAAAGATCCGATTTCGTTGTTGGCAAGCATGATGGATACTAAGAAAGTTTGATCAGTAACGGCGTTCACTATTTGGTCAGATGTGATCTGCCCAAATTTGTTTACGGGGAGATAGCTTACACTTAACCCAGTATCTTCTAGATGCTGGCATGTATTCAAGACAGCGTGGTGTTCGATGGTAGTGGTGATAATGTGTGTGCCAGTATTAGCTAGAGCTTCCGAAACTCCTTTCAAGGCAGAGTTATCTGATTCTGTCCCTCCACTTGTGAAGACGATTTCATTGGGCTTGCAGCTGAGTATGCTGGCGATTTTCTCTCTCGATTCATCGACAGCCTTTCTTGCTTGCTGACCGATGGCATGGATGCTGGATGGGTTTCCGTAGGCATTGGTTAGGTATGGGATCATGCAATCTAGCACTGCTGGGTCCAGAGGAGTGGTACCTGCATGATCTAAGTAAACGAGATGATCTTGTGTTGTCATTATTTTCATTTATTGTTGCCGGCAAGACCTATTTTAGCACAGCACTACCAATGCCTCTAGCTGTATTTGTAAAGTTAACTGTCTTTCGAATTCTCTGCTTGGCATCTAGGCAAACTCGATGAGTTGGCATAGGCAATCAGTTTGTATACCAATTTAGCCGCAGTAAATGAACATGCGGCTGGCCCTAAATCTGGACTAAGTTCGACTACATCGAATCCCACAATTTCCCGCTGCTTGCTGATTGCTTCGATAAGGCCAGTTAATTGCGACCAAGATAATCCACCCGGTTCAGGTGTGCCTACCGCCGGCATTAAAGCAGGGTCAAGACAATCTAAGTCGACGCTAATATATATTTTCGGTGATGAAAGGGCAGCTAAAACTTCGTGATGGGATGGAGGTTTAGGATCGAGAGAGTTCATAAAAAAAACATTGACGTTTGACCCCTCTATAAATTCCACTTCTTCCTCACTGATACTGCGGACTCCTACTTCTACTACTGGGTAAGTTTCTGCAATCCGACGAGCCACATTGGCATGTCCCCATTTAGAACCCATGTAACTATCTCGTAGATCTCCATGGGCGTCGAAATATAAGACGGATAAATTTGGATACAAGTCCCTATATGCCTGGATTGATCCGAGGGTTATTGAGTGATCTCCGCCCAATAATCCTACAATTTTCTTTTGTTGCACGAAGGGTACCACTGTTTTCCGGATACGTTCGATCATTGCTTGGGGACTGTTAAGTAGGGGTTCCAAAAAAGAAGTAGTGTGGATTCCAATTGTGGCTACATTTATTCCTAGTTCATGATCAAAGTCTTCTAGATGGGCGGAGGCCCGAAGTAATTCGAAGGGCCCATCCCGTGCCCCTGTTTTATATGTAGTTGTGCTGTCGTAGGGCACTGGCACTAACACTATTTTGGCAGCCTCTAGGTCAGATTCTTTTGGAGACAAAGAAAGGAAGCTTAGAGGGGTCCACATATTCGCGTTACAATTGTTCACGGCAATCTTAAGCTAGTATCTGCGACTGTATCAGGTCGATTGGCCTTGCTTGAGCGTTGCGGGCTTTTATCGAGATATTCGAGTCCACGTTCTACTAACCAGCTCTTAATAGTCTTTAGAGAGAAGAATGTTTTTATATCCCTTAGGGCTTTATCCGAATCGAAAGGTCTGCAGGAGAATATGTCAATGTTGATATAATTTCGTTCGGGGAACGTGTGGATGCTGATGTGGCTTTCGGCAATAACAACAAAGCCTGATATTCCGGAATCCAAAGGGTCGGGGGCAGAGTATGGTAGGACCACCGGCCCGTGGATAATATTCATGCCTAGCGTTGCGGGATATTCAAGCAGGAAGCCAGTTAGTGCTTCTTGGTCGTACATTTTGTTAATATCTCCAAAAGAACCGTCGATAAGTAGGTGCAACGAAAGCTCCTTCGGTATACAGTTGGTGTTAAATCGTGCCCTGGTGTATTGGCAAATGGTGGTTGCTTAGCATATCATCACAGGATTGTCTCTACAATAGGGCTATCATCCCTCCGGATTCTCAATGAAAGCGGTGAAAAATATGGCGACTGAAGCTATGATCGAGGCTAGAAATCTAACCAAGTATTATGGTAGTTTCCTGGCAGTTGAGAAAGTTAACTTTGCAATTAAGAAAGGGGAGATCTTGGGTTTCTTGGGACCAAATGGAGCCGGGAAAACCACGACCATGCGGATTTTGACTGGCTTCATTCCTCCTACGAGTGGGGAAGCTTTGGTAGCCGGATATGATTTGGTTGGGCAATCTAGAGAGGCACGTGCCCATATAGGTTATTTACCTGAGACAGTTCCGCTATATACTGAAATGACCGTCCAAGAATACCTTTCATTTATGGGTCGGCTTAGAGGAATGAAGTCCGGGCAGGTTCGGGAGCGATTGAGTTATGTCATCGAGGCATGTAGGCTCGAAGATTATTACAATACATTTATTGGCAAGCTATCAAAGGGATTCCGACAGAGAGTTGGTATCGCACAGGCAATTATACATGAACCGGATGTCTTAATATTAGATGAACCAACGGTCGGGATCGATCCAATACAAGTGGTCGAAACAAGGCAACTGATAAAAGATCTAGCAGGTGGGCACACGGTAATTCTTAGCACTCATATCCTTCCTGAGGTTAGCATGTTATGTGATCGGGTTTTGATAATTCATGAAGGAAGGATAGTAGCAGAAGATACGCCAGATGACCTCGGAACAAAACTTGCGGGAGTAGATAGAGTTGAGGCAGAAGTGGAAGGACCGAGAAGTCAGGTCTTGGAAGTCTTAAGGAAGATAAGAGGAGTTATAGCTGTGACCTCAAGACCTGCTGGCAAAAATCGCAATGTCTATAGACTCCAAGCAAAACAGGGGTTGGATCTTAGGCCTACCATAGCAAGGACGATAGTCAATAACAATTGGGCCCTTTTAAACATTCAATTGCTTAGCATGAGCCTTGAGGAAATTTTCCTAAAGTTGACTACAGAGGAGAACCTAAAGACATGAGAAATACATGGCTTATAGCATGGAAGGAAATACGCGGATATTTTACGAGCCCTATGGCCTATGTAGTTGGGTTCATATTTGTTGGATTAACCGGATACTTTTTTGTAAGAAGTGTGGATTCGGCTCTGAGCGGGCCCAACTTCCCTGAAGCTAGTCTTAGACATCTTTTCAGCCAAATGTCTATTTTTATTATTCCATGGTTAGCTCCTGTACTAACTATGAGGTTGTTGGCGGAGGAACAGAAGATTGGAACGCTCGAGCTTTTGTTGACTGCTCCAGTCAGAGACTGGGAAGTTGTCATGGGGAAATTTGTAGCAAGTATGACGTTTTTCTTGGGCACACTGGCTTTGACATTGTGGTATGTGTTGATGTTAAGCTGGAGAGGCAATCCTGATCCAGGCACTCTAGCTAGTGGTTATCTGGGGATAATACTGTACGGATCTACTGCGATAGCTATTGGGTTATTAGCGTCGTCTTTCACAAGTAATCAGATCGTATCTGCAGTAGTATCTTTAGGCATTCTGGTTTTACTGACTTTTCTTGAAGTAGGAGCTGACCAAGTAGGGGGATTAGGCTCTTTGGTGGTAGCTCAACTGGGGATTACTACACATTTTGGGGATTTTGTACGAGGAGTTATCGATTCAAGTAACGTGGTTTATTACTTGAGTTTCACAGCAGTTTTCCTGTTTCTTACTGTGAGAAACCTAGAAACCCGTCGATGGAGATAACACGAATATGAGACCTAAATCCGGCCCAAGTGATCTTGATAATGGGAAACGATTTGCAGGAGTACGCGCTTATGTGAAAGAGGTTGGCTCAATGGGGTCGGCATCAGCTTTAATGGGCATTTTGGCTATGGTGGTAGGGTTGGTGTTAGTGGTCACTGTACCAGAGGCTAAAACCTTCGGATTGACTATCTTGATATTGGGCGGAGGTGTGATCTCCCTTGCCGGAATCGTTGCGTGGAGATCTGTGACTGACTCTGTAACAGGTCGAAGGGGGAGATATAGTGCTAATACCCTTCTAATGACCATAAGCTTTCTTCTCCTAATTGGTGTTTTGAATTTTGTCTTTTGGGACAATCCAAACAGATGGGATGTCACTGCTACCAGACAATTCACATTGGCTCCACGGACATTGGATGTATTAGCCAACTTGGAGGCTTCTGTTAATGCAATAGCGTTTTTTGACAGCAATGATGAAGATCAGCGTCCTTATTTGGAGGATGTAGATAATCTCCTTCGGGAATTTTCAGTCCGATCTAATCAATTTTCATATGAGATTATGGACCCTGACGTCGAGCCGAATATAGCTAAACAGTATGGAGTAACCAGCCCTGGTCAAGTTGCCTTTTTTGCAAACGATTCGGATTCATTTGATGTTGCTTTTGGGGCGAGATACAAAGGAAGGAACCCTCAGACTGGCGACGCGATTTTTGATGCGAATTCATCTCTCGAGCAAGACTTCGTCACGCCACTTCTGATTGTTTCAGGACAAGAAAAGAAAACAGCCTACTTTCTTACGGGACATGGAGAGAGAAATGTGGTTGATCCAACCAGCGATGACGGAATATTCACTGCTGTTAATGCTTTGACGAAAGAGAACTTCGATGTAAGGCCGCTGGACCTGAGTCAAAAGAAAATAGTTCCTCGTAGGACTGGAGACCAGCCACTCGAACAGGATCAAGTCGCTCCATCCCTGATTATTATTGCTGGTCCCGTTAAAGACCTATTGGACGACGAAGTCGACGAGCTTACGGATTTCTTGGAAGACGGTGGTAGACTTCTAGTGCTAATCGACCCAGGAAGTCCCCAAAGCTATATAGACTTTTTATCGAATTGGGGTGTAACGGTGAGCCAAGGGAATGTTATAGATGAAGAGGATTTTCTGAGGCCAGATACCAGGGTTCCATTCGTGACTCAATATAACACGCAGAACGAGATTGCGAGGGGCCTAGAAAGAACCTACTTTCCAGGTGTGGCGGCTATTCAATTTGATATGAAATCTATGCCGCCAGTTGTCGTTGGGGGCCAAATACTTCCTCAGCAAACTGTAATAGAGATCTCAAGGACTTCGTCTGGCAGTTGGCTGGTTGATGATTTGGCACGAGTCACGCCGAATGCCGATTTAGACTTACAGGGGACATTTTCAACAGTTGTATTGGTAGAGGATGCTTTTGCACCCCTGGATAAGAGTCCGAGATTTATTGATCCTACTAGTGCAGTTCCTGCATCCTTGGTTGTTATTGGCGATTCTGATTTTATCACAAACAAACATTTTAATAATGCCAGTAACGGCGACCTGTTTTTGAATTCCATAAATTATCTCACAGGAGACGTTTCTCTTATAAATATCAGGCCAAAACAGGTAACTAGGCGGGAGATATTGGCAACGCCGAACGAATTTGATGTAATTCGATATACGAGCTGGTTTGTGCTTCCATCGCTAATGGCGTTGGCAGGAATCGGAATTTGGTGGGTTCGGAGATAGTGCCTAAACCATGAATATTAGACTTACTATTCTTCTGGTAGTTCTTGTTGTTATTATTGGAACCCTAGTTAGCATAACGCAAGTTTTGCGTAATACCAGTGAGACTGAATCGATAGGGAGACTTTATTCGATCACGCACAACGATATTTTGAATGTATCCCTGGAACGAAAAGATGCTACTGTTAAATTTAGCAAACAGGACAACCACTGGATTATAGTGGGCGATTCAGGGGCTGATGATGTAAACGTGGATGAAGACAGATGGAGTGGAATTGTGTTCCTGCTATCATCTCCTGCGATTGAGAAACCTGTGAGTAGGCCTCAAGGAGAGGAGCTCGAGTTAGGCGAGTTTGGACTGGACCCTCCTGTCACGAAAATAAAAATAAGTAACGCAGATACTTTAGTGTTGGAAATTCATCTTGGTGATTCTACTCCCTCAAGAGATGGGTTCTATGTGAAATTGGCAGGAAAGAAGAACACATACGTAATTAATTCTTCTTGGGCTGATGTAATTACAAGGCTAGTTACACAGCCGCCCTATCCGTTGGAAGAAACCTCAAACCAGGCAGGTTCCAGTGATTAATCGGGTTGCAGGCTTGACTGACTGTTTTTCGTTGAGCTTTTGCTTATATATCCTGTGCTTGTTGTAATAATTGACAACATAGGTATTGATAAATATGAGAAGGAACGGCTTATTGATCGGCTCTAATAGGCTTAATCATTGTTGGCGTGTCCATGGTAACCAAGAAAATACGTAAGAGGTCATAAGAGCTTTGAAGGGAGAGATATTTGCTATAGGAACAGAACTCCTTATGGGAGAATTGAATGACACTAATTCTCCTTATATTGCAAGAGAGTTATCGCTATTGGGCATAACGGTAGATAGGGTTACCCAGATCGGGGATAATTTAATAGATCTAGCGGAAAGTTTTTCTATCGCTCTAACGAGATCTGACTGTATTTTTACAACGGGAGGATTAGGTCCCACACAAGATGATTTAACACGAGAGAGCATAGCATTAGCTCTTGGAGAGAAAACGACTGTTTCTTCGAAATTACTCGAGGAACTGGAGGACTGGTTCAAAGCGAGGGATATAAAAATGCCAGAACGGAATATTAAACAGGCCTTATTGATACCGTCGGCTCGCAGTATCTCTAACAAAATGGGTACTGCTCCTGGATGGTTTATCGAACATAACGAGAAAATCATTGTGGCTATGCCAGGGCCTCCGGACGAAATGCAAAATATTTGGGTAAACCAAGTTTTGCCTTTAATAAAAGCGAAAATTGAGAAATCCGTAATCCTCACGAAGACAATCAAGACATTAGGTCTCTCGGAGGCTGAGGTAGCTGAGCGAGTAGCCAGGTTTTTTCTCATAGAGAACCCTAGCCTAGGAATTTATGCAAAGCAGGATGGGATTCACCTTAGGATAATAAGTAGAGCTGCGACAAATGCAGAAGCTATGAATCTGATGAGGGCCGTCGAAGAAGGGATTGCCAAGGCCTTAGGGCCACATATCTGGGGTTATGACGACGACACGCCTGGAGAGATGGCAGGTAGAGCTTTAAGAGATGCAGGCGTTACGATTGCTTCCATGGAATCCTGTACAGGAGGACTGCTTTCTAGCGTATTGACTGATGTTCCAGGGAGTTCAGCCTATTTTAAAGGTAGCCTGGTTTGTTATGATGTCGATTCCAAGCTAGAAAATGGAATACCAGAAAATATTATCAGTAATTATGGGGTAATTAGCCCGGAGACTGCATTGGCAATGGCAAAAGCGGCGAAATTGTTTTTTAAGACAGATATTGGGATAGGAGTGACAGGGGTAGCTGGGCCTGGTAAGCAAGAAAGAAAACCCGCAGGGACAGTTTTCTCAGCAATTTCCATGGAGGGAAATGACATAAACTTTGCGATGAAGCTTCCTCCGAGTAGACCTGTCGTAAAATATCGGGCAGTATCCACTATTTTGGTTGAGTTAACAAAGATGCTAAGCGGACGCTAGTGTGGTCTGACAGGAAGGTGGTATGGGTCTGGCAGTTACTAAATCGTGAGTTTTCTATAAAGGTGAGGGAGCCTATGTGGAAGCATGGATATTTCATCTAGAACTTCGTATTCCATATCCCCGCACATTGTTTTAAGGTAATCATGACCAGTTTTATCAACGGTTAGGCAGAAAGGAATAATGCCCTGTCTACGAGCCTCTATTAGTGCCATGTGTGTATCATGGACAGCGTATTCTTTTTCCACTCCTTCCCTACTGTAACCTCTATCCTGTGGCCTACCATCACTAATGAGGAATAGGATCTTAGTTTTAGTTTCTTGACGGGCAAGTTTGGTTGTGGCGTGTCGTATCGCAGGACCCATTCGTGTTGCATGAAGGGGACTTATCTTGTCGATGCGTTTCTTGACGCCATCGGTCAATGATTCATCAATATCCTTAATCACGTAAAATTCGACGTTTTCTCGACCATATCCGGAAAATCCATAGATGCCATAGATATCGCCTATAGATTCAAGCGCTTGCATTAGTAGAGCGACGCCTTCCTTTTCTAAATCTATGATTCGTTTGTACTGACGTCTTACAAGCCCCTCTTTCCGAGATCGTAGCCATATCATATATTCTGCGGGATCTTCAGGGGCGTCCATATGATGGTTGACCGGTTTGCCTTCGTCTATAGCTTCTGCCGTCGATGCACTCATATCTAACAAAAATACTACAGACACGTCCCGCTCTTGCTTATTACGAAACCAATAGACTTTTTCTGATGGAGTGACGCCAGATCGGCGGTCAATAATGGCTTCTATGGCAGCATCAAAGTCAAAGTCTTCTCCGTCTGGTTGTCTCCTTAACTTCCGGAAGCCTTCTGGCATGGCGAGTTCAAATTGTCGACGTACATCTTGTAGTAGGGATGCGTATTTCTGTGTCGTTTCGTTGAAGAATGCCGCCTCTCCTTCTTCCACTGTCTTTTCTCGTACTATGCACCATTTTGGTTTGTAATCACCCGCTCGGAAGTCCCATTCATTATAAACATAAGTTTTCGGTTCTTTGGCATCCAACTCTCCGCCATTCTCTTGGACGTGTTGCATTGGCCCAAATCCTTGGCCAGCCTGGGAAGCAGTTTGAGTTAGTCCTGCCTCACGAAGCATGTTTTGGGCGAACAAGGCGGCAAAATCCATATCTTTATTATCGCCTTCGGACATTTCCGGATTGTCCTTCATCAGTTGTTCGAGTTGGCCTTCGTCTAATTCTTGTTGGTCCACATCAGCCGACAATCCTGGTCCATCACGCAATTTATTAAGGGTTTGAACAAGTTCTGGCTTGAAGTCCCCACGGAAATCAACGGAATCTGGAGAGTTGTAATTCATATCGTGGTCAGGGTTTTCGGAATTCATATCGTTCATTTCTTTTATAATTTCCGAAAGTTCGTCCTCTGAAAATTGGTCATCAGAATTGAAATCTTCTTCTTGCCAATCGGCATCTGGTTCATTCGGGATTTTGGCGATGATTTTATAAGCACGAAGGGTGCTTTCCGCGGTATCTTCGATTTTGGCTAAAGGATCCATCAGGGTTCGTTGGAGTTTAGCCAGGACATGAATTGCTCGGGAATACTTTCTTGGCACTAGTAAGTTAGTATATTCATCCAAGCTAAAGCGTACCAATATTTCCATTATTGCCTGTTGTAATGGAAGGGACTTGGTATCAGGCCGCAAGCTGACAGCGTGCTTTTGTATGAAGGCGTAGGAGGATTTGATTCCTGGATAGTCGTACTTGATAAGGAATCCCAAGCGGGTATCTTCGAATGTAGTGAATATGTCCAGAGCGATGCGTCGATTATCGAACTGGGAAAAATAATGACCTATGTCTGTAATCCATTGGCCGGCTTCCTCTATCGCAAAACTCGATGAAGAAAGGGTTCGGTTCCGACGCAGATCATTGAATTGGGTTGAGGGCCGATCATGGGAAAAGTCAAAACTGCCAAATTCTAGCCGTGCAACTTGATGAGTGGATACCACTTTATACCAATCGAAGTTGCTCTTTTTCGTTGGGAAAATATCCACCATTGTAGGAAGATAAACGTTTTTCCCTTCTGTGGTGGCAATGTCTGCTGAAACCCAGCCCAACCCTTTAGACGCTAAAGAGGAACTTTCCTTCACCTCTATGTCTGAGCCAGAAAGAGCTGAACAATAAAGGTGCAAGAGATTGTTAATGCCCTCTAGTCCAATGCTTGACGAAAGCCCTTCTAGCATTTGTTCTGAGGTATTGGATTCGAGCTTGAAATAGGCAAGACCACCTTCAGGATTTTCCGATAAGATGCCAAGTCCATAATCAAACCAAACGTCTATTTGTGGCATAGAAACCTTGCTTATTACAACAGTTAGACTATTCAGGAAGGCTGCCACTGATATGGGAGAATGCTTTAGAAGCCGCTCGCATAGGTCCAATATGTGCTGTTGTTCTATGGTTTGCAATGTGCTGAGAGCAGATCCTCCACGAGTCAAGAAACGGGGAGTGTCTTTTGCACCATCCAGGGCGAGGAGATTTGCAAGAGACAAGAACCTAGTCCTGTGCGGTTCGGCAAGGCCTGAAACGGAAGATTCGTATGTTTCCAAAACGCCCTTAATATCACGCCAATTATTTTCTGATAATGTTTCCCAGAGGATAAGAAACGATTTTCGTTCACGACCCATGGAGCCCAGGACTATAGTTCCTATGGTCAAGCATTCGGCTGCGAGATCATAGGAACGGCCTGAAAGCTTTTCGATAAGATTCGTAAATGTTTCCAAGTCTGTAAAAGATAAGGCTTTTAATAAAGATGGGCTTAGGTCAAAAAAGCTTGCTGAAAGGGTGCTAGATTTCCAGGTTCCCTTATATAGTGAGCGGCCCAGGGCGGCCCAGCGAGATAAATCATTGGGTTGAATATGTTTAACTACATCCGGACCCACTCTAAAATATGCTGCACCAAGTGTGGCAGAATCCTTGGTCAAATAGGAGCCGCATCGAGTCCATTGTAGAAAGGATGAAAAAGAAAGATACTTTGCAACTTGAGTGCTTGAAGACATAAATTCCACTGTGGCTTCCCAGGATCTTGTGCTATGGTTTGCCATGGTTATGGCTTCATTCTCCCATAGGGTTAATTCTTTTTTGTCGAAAATCAGCTGGAGCATTTGCTTGGATTCTTTCATCGAGGCCCGCAGTTTAGCTGGTTGTTTGTCTGCGTTGGGAAAACGACCCTTGTTTAGAGGCTCTTGCACAAGGCCTCCTTATGCTGAGAGGCTTTTTCGATTAATTGTAAAAACTGGGTAATTATTTTGGCAGTGGCACCATAGATTAAGTGGGACTTGTAGGTGTAACTATAGGATTTGATCAGATCTTGTTCAACAAGCCTGGCCTCTTCTCTACAATTGAGAGGGTTCCGCAATTCCTCGACCGAGACCTCGAGAATTTCCTCTACCTCCGATTTATTTGGGAGGAATTTATAAGGATATGTGATGGTGCCAACAAATACCCTTAATAGGTACCCTGTTTGCGTAAGGACATCGTCCATTTGGCCGAGGATAGATATATCTTTAGATAGAATGCCGACCTCTTCGTAAGTTTCCCTTAACGCTGTAGCAAGTGGTGTGGAATCATGAACTTCTGGTGTGCCACCCGGAAAGGAGATTTCCCCCTTGTGTGTCTGGACTAGTTGGGATCGTTTTTGTAATTGGATGCAATATACGTTGTCTTTTTGATAAATTATGACAAGGACTGAGGCTGGTCGGGTTTTTTCAGATACCAGGAAAGTAGGGATTGTTGATGACAACAACTGTTCTAATCGGCCTAAAGTTTTATCTATCATAAGGCCTTTAGTCAGCAAAAATCGCGGTTACTATTTCTTCGACGCTCCTTTGTACTTCAGCGTCGTCAGTTATTCCCCAAACCACTGCTACGTGACATGCCCTTTTGGGTGATATGCCTTGGGAAATAAGTTTGCCAGCATAAATTAAAATTCTAGTACTAGCCCCTTCTTTCAGTCCATGTGCTTGGAGATTCCTGACCTTTTCCCCTAATTTGGCAAGAGATCGGGCGTGAACAACGGTACATCCGGATTCTTTTCGTATAATCTCCGCCTCCACGGCTGGAGGAGGTGGAGAAAATTCAATGGCTATAAACCTCTGTCTAGTACTTTCTTTCAGATCCTTTTGCGCACTTTGATATCCAGGATTGTAAGAAATTACTAACTGGAATCCTTCCTTGGCCTCCAAAACAATTCCTTGTTTTTCTACAGGAAGAGTCCTTCGGTGATCTGCGAGTGGATGTATAAGTACGGTTGTGTCCTTTCGCGCTTCTACGATTTCATCGAGATAACATATTGCACCAGATTTAACGGCACGAGCTAGCGGCCCATCCATCCAACGAGTCCCTTCAGCGTCGAGAAGATACCGACCTACTAAGTCGCTTGCTGTTAGATCCTCATGGCATGCGATTGTTACAAGGGGGACTCCAGTTTTGGCGTTAGATTCCTTCCCTTGATTATCCTTAACTATTGTAAGGGGTCGACTTAATCTCCAGGCCATGTATTCTACAAAACGAGTTTTGCCCGTGCCGGTAGGCCCCTTCAGAAGAATTGGGATTTTTCCGTTGTACGCAGCTTCAAATAGCTGTATTTCATCTGCCACGGGCAGATAAAAGGGCTCTTTCTCTATATAATATTCTTCTATCGCGTACTGGTTATAAAAAGTGTTTTTATTTTTGCCCATTCTTTCCTTTCTTAGATTGCTTGTAGCGGTTATCCCACAAAATCCTGACCTGCTGTTCAAGCTGTTTTAAGGATCCGTTATTCCTTATGATTACGTCAGAAAATGAAGATAGTTCCTTGGCTGTCATTTGAAACTGCATACGTTCCTTGATTTGTTTTTCTGAAAGCCCCCTTTCACGTTTCAGCCGTTCGATGACTCTTTGCGTGGTACTTTGTATTGACCAGACCTGATCGACTAAAGATATCCAATCGGCCTCGATAAGGAGAGCAGCCTCTACCACTATTGTATCAGCATTTGTCTGGTTTAGTGCACGCAATTTGTTTTCAGCCATGGACCGGATTCGAGGATGAACGATTTTATTCAGATCCTTCATAGCCTGGCTATCACGAAAAACAATATCCGCTAATTTATTGCGATTTATTGTTTCATTCTTGTTGAGGATATCTAAACCGAATAGCCCTACGATTCTCCTCCACTCGGGAGATTCAGGATCATAACTTTGGTGACCCAAGTGATCAGCGTCTACTATAGGGGCACCAAGGAGTTCCAACATGCGGGCGACTTGGCTCTTCCCAGAGCCAATCCCTCCGGTGAGTCCGATTACTAGCTTCTTAGTGTTCACAGGTTAAAGACCTATGTCAGTCTAACAATGGTCTAGAGTAGGGTCAAACCACCGGGCTTTTAGCTAAAGGAGTCCAGTCGACGGAATGGACCTATTAGAATTGGTCATAGCAATCCTTAAATCACAATACCGTCGTGAGTATTCGCGGCAAAGTTCAGAGAACCGATGTTCGTATGTCAAACTTCTTATGGGCTCTGTTGTCATTATCACTGCATCTTCTCGGTTATCGTTATAATAGCCCTTACGGATTCCTACCTTTTTAAAGCCGTATTTCTGGTAAAGGGATATCGCTATTGAATTGGAAACCCGGACTTCTAGAGTAATTACTCTACTATTTCTAGATAGGGCAGACTCGATACTCCCTATCATGAGCAGTTCACCCAAGCCGTGTCCTCGCCAAGAACTACTGACCGTAATTGCAGTTATATGTGCATCATCCGATAGAAACCAGATGCCTATAAATCCTAAAGGTGGATCAAGGGAAGGTTCCCCTGGAGTAGGTTGAGGGAATAATTTTGACTCGATTGTTCTAGACAGTTTCTGGTATAAGTTAGGGCCTTTACCCGTTGGGGTGGGGGGATCTATGGATTTGGGTGAATCGATAGCCATAGGCCTTTGATCCAGATCGGTCACTACAAGGTAAGCTATACGCTTGTTGTTCATGTCTCGTTTTATCGGGGTTCGTGGCCATACAGTCGGAAAGGCTTCCTTTTCTAGTTGTTCCACAAAAGGAATGTCTTGATCAATAATAGGACGAACGGAAAAAGTCATCTGGGAACCCGCAAAATCCTTTTGAAGATGGAGTGAAGTTTATCACGTGAAATTAGATTAAATAAACGATTTTGTGTTCGTGTTTAGCCCTAGATTTTAGATACATTACGTATTACTCGATAGTTATGCTAAAAGAAAAAGAGTATACTCAGTCGTTATGCGCATTCTTCTGAGGCTTGCAGCTTTTGGCCTAATATATAAGCGTTATTTGATACTAGCTCTGGTTTCTCTAGTTGGTGCAAATATCTTGGCGTTAACAATCCCACTAGTGATTGGGACTGCTGTTGATTATATTTTACGAGAAGAGCAAAAAGATACACTGATTTGGATGGCGTTGCTGGTGGTAGGCTTAGCGATTCTCCGGGGCATATTTAGTTATGGTCAACAATTTTTTGCTGAGGCCCTTTCTCATCGCGCCGCATATAATTTACGGAATCAACTTCTAGAAAAGCTACAAGGGTTGAGTTTTTCTTTCTATGATAAAAGGAAAATCGGGGATTTGATGTCCCTCGTCACATATGATGTAGAAAGCACCAGGATGTTTATTAGTTTTGGGCTTACGCGGTTTTTTCAGCTTTCTATAATTATAGTTGGTGTTATTCCACTGCTTCTTATTACCAACTGGGAATTGGGATTAGTAGCTATAGTGGCGATACCATTCACACTTTATTCCTCTGCTAAGATAGGAACGAAACTGAGAGTTATTTGGAACTCGGTTCAGCTCAAAATGGCAGAATTGACTGCGGTATTACAGGAAAACCTTACTGGCATTAGAGTGGTTAAATCCTTTGGAGCAGAGGAATTCCAGAAAGTAATATTCCATAAGCATTCCCTCGCAGTCTCTGAGGAAACATTCAAGGCGCACAAGTTAAGGTTGCAAAATTCAACCTATCTAACCTTTATATATATATCTGTAACAGGAGTTATTCTTCTCCTTGGTGGACGCTTGGTAATCAACGGCGAACTTTCTGAAGGCGAACTTACCCAATTCCTTTTGTATTTGGGTCTTATGATAATGCCGGTCAGGATGTTAGGCATGGCTGTAAATACGTTTTCGAGGGCAATGTCGTCAGGCCAAAGGATTTTTGATGTTATGGAGTCTATGTCGCCAGTTATTGAAAAACGCGGAGCAAACAAACTTTATAAAGCTAAAGGCGTAATAGATTTTGAAGGAGTTGCATTTGGTTACCAGGGTGGGTCTCCGGCCCTTAAGGGAATAGATTTTCATGTAGAAGCAGGTCAGAAGGTAGCAATACTTGGTGCAGCTGGAAGTGGCAAAACTACGATAGTCAATCTCATCCCAAGGTTTTATGATCCCACTAACGGATGTGTAAGGATAGATGGTATGGATCTGAAGGACTTAACTTTAGCTTCTATAAGGGAGAATGTGGGGATGGTTTTTCAAGACACATTTCTTTTCCAAACCACCCTTCTTAATAACATAGCTTATGGGTCAACTGACTCGAGTCGAGATCAAATTATTGATGCTGCGAAATCTGCCCAGCTAGATGAATTTATAAAAGACTTACCCAATGGATATGAAACTGCGGTTGGGGAAAGAGGGGTTACATTGTCTGGAGGACAGCAACAAAGACTTTCAATAGCAAGGACCATTTTGCGCAACCCCCCCATCCTCATACTGGATGACTCTACGTCGAGTGTTGATGTGGCAACGGAAAGTTTAATAAGAAAGGCACTCAAAGCAGTTATGGAATTACGAACTACCTTTATTATTGCTCATCGTGTGACTAGTGTTAAAGAGGCAGATATCATATTGGTTCTATCGGAAGGCAAGATAGTGGAACAGGGAACTCATGAAGAATTAATTGGTCGGGAAGGATTCTACAAAAAGATCTATGATCTCCAGATTCTTCCAAATGAACAGATGTTGTTGGACGGCAGAGAACTAGCGCAATGAGGAGGTCTATTTAAGTCATTATGCATAGATGGGCACGAGAGGAATATTGAACGTTTCTATAACTAATCCAGAGGCATTTGATGCTCGGAGGGGAAGCCTCGGAGAGTATAAGATTTTCTTGCGTCTTTTACGCTATGTATTCCCGTACCGACGATTATTATATTTGGGCCTTGTTACCATGCTCGTTTATACCGTTGCAGTTGTAGCAGCTCCCTTCTTGGTTCAATTAATGATAAATGAAATAACAGGAGACATGCCCCAAATGTCTACCCTTTATGTCATAGCAGGCTTATATGGTGGTAATGCTGCCTTGCATTGGGTGACCCATTATATTCATCAAATTGCATTCCAAAGGGTGGCTCAGAATGGGCTCGTGGATTTGCGAGATGATATGTTTGGTCGTCTTCAGGACCAGTCCATGTTGTTTTATGACGGGGAATCGATGGGTAGGATAATGTCGCGACTACAAAACGACATTCATCAACTGCAAGAGTTCCTATCATCGGTAGCAGTAACCATTGGAGATTTGCTCATATTATTAGTTATTGTAGGCGTCATGTTGTTTCTGGATTGGAGACTGGGTTTAATAACTATGGCGGTCGCACCGGTGATAGTTTGCATAATACTTATCTGGCAGACTCGGACATGGCCTCGATTTATGCAAGTCAGGAAGACCCTGGCTGTTGTTAATGGAACTCTGCAGGAAAACCTTACGGGAATTAGAGTAATTCAAAGTCTAAATCGTGAGGGGAAGAACTTAGATGCTTTTGTTAATAGGTCTAATAAAGACCATTTGCAGTCTCAGATAGACTCTAGCCGCCTATCGGCCGCCTTGATGCCTTTGATTGAAGGGTTTTCTGGGATATCTATGGCTCTTGTCGTGGTAGTTGGCGGATTCATGGTTCTTGACGGTAATCTCCAGATTGGAATTGTTGTGGCATTTTCCCTCTACATTCAGCGGTTTTTCGAGCCAATCAGATTTATAACTATGCAATATACGCAGATGCAGAGGGCATTAACATCGAGTTCTCATATATTCGAGCTTATGGATAGGCCAATAGCGATACGAGAGAAACCTGATGCCCCAGAAATAGGACCTATCAAAGGTGAAATTGAGTTCAAAAATGTGGATTTCCACTATGTGGAGGGTTTGCCAGTACTGAAGAAAATGAACCTTCAAATCATGGCAGGAGAGACAGTAGCAATTGTAGGAGTTACAGGAGCAGGCAAAACCACTCTTTCTGCATTACTCCTTCGTCTATATGATGTCACAAAAGGGAGCATAAAAATAGATGGTGTTGACGTCAGGGAGATCAATCGGGGATCATTCGTAAATCAAATAGGGACCGTCGTTCAAGAGCCATTCCTTTTCTCAGGAACGTTTATCGATAACATTAGATTCAATCACGGAGAAGTAAGCGATCAACAGATAGAAAAAATAGCTACGCTAGTGGGGGCAAATAAGTTTATCGATAAGATGGGCGGATACGATTCAATGGTTGAAGAAAGAGGGGCCAATCTTTCGGCAGGAGAGAGGCAACTAGTAGCTCTTGCTAGAGCATTAGTGTTTGATCCCAAGATTATTATTATGGATGAGGCTACCGCTTCTATAGACAGTTATACAGAATCGGTTATTCAGGAAGCAATCGAAAAGATTTTCGAAAATAGGACAGCTTTAGTTATAGCACATAGACTATCGACCGTTCGTAATGCCGATCGTATCATTGTAATGTCCGCGGGAGAAATCATAGAAGAGGGCAATCATTCAGAATTGCTACGGCAGCAGGGGGTATACTACGCACTGTACTGGCAGAGTTTTAGCAACTAGTTGTGATTCGGCATATATTGAAATGGCACTAGAATTTATACTGCCATTATGTGATAACCTGCGTCAACCGGGAGAATTGTACCGGTTATTCCGCTAGACATATCGCTAAGTAAGAATAGAGCAGCATCCCCTATTTCGGAGTGTTTGATGTTTCTCTTCAGAGGAGATTTCTCAGCGTGGATGCGTTTCATTTCTGCGAAACCGGTTATTCCCCTTGCTGCTAAAGTGTTTAGTGGCCCTGCAGAGATTGCGTTTACCCTAATCCCCTTAACCCCATATTCTGAGGACAGTTGTCGTACTTCATTTTCTAGAGCCGCTTTTGCTGTACCCATTATGTTATATCCTGGATAAACTTTGGAGGAACCATCAAAAGTTAAAGTGACAACTGAGCCCCCGCTGTCCATTAACTTTGATCCTTCGCGGACAAGGGGAATCAGAGAATAAGCTGAGATGTCGAGGGCAATCTTGAACCCTACTCGGTCTGTATCAGAGAAAGCCCCACCTAAATCTTCCCTTTGGGCATAGGCTATGCTGTGAACAAGGATATCGATTCTCCCAAAGATGGTTCTAATTTGTTTGAATGCCGAAGTTATGCTTGTGTCGCATGAAACGTCGCATTCAATCATGGCTGAGTTTGGAAGATCTTTAACTAGGGTTGTTATACGACTTTTGAGACGTTCGTTTTGGTATAAAATAGCCAACCTAGCTCCGGCTTGGGCTAGTGTTTGGGCGATAGACCAGCCAATGCTACGATCATTAGCGACCCCGAAAATTACAGCGGTTTTATTGGATAAATCTATTTTATACAATGAACTTTTCTCCTAGTTACCCCAAAGAGTATAGCATTGACCTGCTATTTAGCTAAAATGGGGCCAGATTTCCTTTAAAAACTTGGCCAATTGATTTTCCACATCAAAGCTTGCGAATCGGATAATTATTGTTGAAGCTCCGGATTCCGAAAACCTTTGCATTCGCTCTATGGTGAGCGTAGAAGGCCCCCATGGCCCCCAAAGTTGACCCCACATGTTTATGCCGTAATAAGCCTTGAGGAATTGGTCGGATTCCTTTTGTGCAACTTCAAGATCGTCATTTACATTTATTGTCATATACATAACTTTTTCCATCGCAGAAAAGTCCTTGTTATGCTTATGCGATGCTGTCTTAACGTGGGAACAAATTTGGGCAAACCCATCAGGATCCTCCGAAATAGTTATGAATCCATTGCCAAGGCGGGCGGCTCGGTCGAATTGTTCTGGTCGTTCGGCGTTTAAATGACAGGCGAATAAAACTGGCACTCCTGTAGGTCGAAAACTAGGAAGGCCAATCCCGACGTTGGCAAATTGGTAGTGAGTGCCATTGAAATCCAAAGAGTCTCTAGTTAGCAATCCATTAACCAGCTCCATTGTTTCCTCTAATCTTTTCCCCCTCCCTCTAGGTGCCACTCCTGCGGTAGCCCATTCTTGTTTTTGAGCGTGGTTAAAAGCTCCTCCTGCCCCTACTCCTAATATCAGACGTCCCTTTGATAGAAGGTCCAAGGTGGCCGTGGATTGTGCTAAAGCAACTGGAGCCCTTAAGCTTGCTATAAGAATCGCAGTTCCAAGTTTTATACTGTGAGTTACGGGTACCAAAGAAGCTAAAGTTAATAGGGGTTCTAATCTAGGTTTAGCGGTCAGGCTATCACCGACCCAAACAGAGTCTAGGCCTTCAGACTCAGCGATGGTAGCGAGTTGAATAATTAGATTTGCATTTCTTGCCTGATCCCCAATTATTAAGCCTCGGGTAGGAAGTAAAAGGCCAATTTTGAGGGTAGATTCAGACACTAAGATAATCCTCCGTGGTGAGGCGACGTGTTATACCTGGAGTTAAGCCTTCGTAATCTTTGAGATCGCTTGAGGTATCCAAGTCAAGAGTTAAACCAAGGCTATAATTTATTGAGAATGGTAAGAGAAGGGTGGCAGCTTCAGAAACATGCTTGCGAAAACTACCAGTGCCTAGCTGTAGCCTGAATGCGCTGGGATCAGGTATCAAGATAGCATTGGTGCCACCGCTTCTTTGGGCGGGGGTCAGCACTGTATTCTTCATATTTTGGGACGAATCAAGCAATAATTGTATATCTCTACGTTGTACGTAGGGTAGATCTCCTGGTAGGTAAAGAGGAGCCATGCCAAGGCTCCATGCCAATGCAAAATACGTGCTGACACTTTGGTTGAGGTCGGTTCCTATATCGGGAATCCAATCCGCACCGTGTATCTTGGCTACCTGTTCTACTAACTCATCTGTCCCCACAACCCAAACGTCTGACATTACCTCCCTAGTCGTATTGACAGTGTGTTTCAAAAGGTTTAGGACTAAGGTTTCTCTTAAGGAATCGTCGAAAAGAGAAATGAGGCGAGACTTCGCCTTATATAATGATTTTATTGGAATGATTGCAACAGGTATTTTACTTTGGTTAATCATCGAACTTTTTTATTAAAGAGAGGATGAATTTAGCCAAAGCGATTTTTTCGGATTCGGTTTTCATAATCGTGTTAGTTACCCTTGGTTCGATACCCAAGTTTTTTATAGCATTAAGATTATCCGAGTCGTTGTTGTCCAAAATAAAAATGTCGCATAATCCACTGAAATACCTAGCAATTCCTATTGAAGATACCTCGTGGCCGAGCTCTAATAGCAATTTTGCGGCTGGTCCTTTTATGGCTTTGCCATTTACTATTGGACTAATGGCGATTTTAGGGCCCTTGAAATCAATAATGGCTTTTCTGACTCCGTTGATTGATAATATCGGATCTACACTAAGAAATGGATTGGATGGACAGAAGATCAGGGCTCGAGCCGTCTTAAGACTATTTAGAAATATTGGTGACGGGACCGCTATTGTTGATCCAGAAAAATTGATACTTTCAACAAAAGGCTCACATCGGTATTTAACGAAATATTCTTGAAAAGATAAGACTCCATTTTTTGTCTTGATTCGTGTTCGTATTGGGTCATCGCTCATAGGAGCAACGATTTGGTTTATTCCCAAGTGTTCACACAGTTCCTTTGTGACTTCCGAAAGAGTAAATTTTCGTGCTAGCAAATCCGTTCTTCGAATGTGTGTTGCTAAGTCTCGGTCCCCCAAGTTGAACCAAGGTTTGGTGCCGTAGGCTAAAAGCATTTCTTGTGCGTTCCAAGTTTCCCTGTCTAGTCCCCAACCCCGGTCAGTATTGGACATACCCGCTAGTGTATACATTATTGTGTCTAAATCTGGGGAAACGTGAAGATTGTAGAATGTTTCATCGTCGCCCGTATTGGCGATCACGACCAATTCCTTGGGGGGCACGATTTTGGATAATCCTAGAACTAATTTTGCCCCTCCAACCCCTCCGCTTAGGGTCAGTATTGGAGGCTTAGTCATTAAGGGAGGACGAGTTTTCCTGATTGATTTTGGGATGTTTATACCGATATGTTTTTAATTTAATTAGTTGATCATAAGTGCCGAAATATTTCTCGGGTGATTCCGGCAGTTGATCTAGAGGATCAATAGGATCATCGTTTGCTTCGAATATTCTCCGTATCTTATATGATGTGTAGCGTTCGGCGGGTTTGCGGCCTACTCCTCTTATTATTTGACGGAATTCTGATGGGCGTATTAGTTGCCCATGGCTTGCTCCCGCAGCCGTAGAAATACTTTCGTTAATGAGACTTCCACCAAGGTCGTTAACACCAGCTTGGAGTAATATTTCCGAAAGACGGGGGCCCTCCTTAACCCATGAAACTTGGATATTGGGAATCCAATTGTTCAGCATTATGCGCGATATTGCGTGGATTTTTAGGACTTCCATGCCGCTAGCACCAGGGCGAAGTCCCTCCACTGATTTGCGGAAAAACATTGGAGCTTCTTGGTTAACGAAACTAAGTGGGACAAACTCTGTGATACCATTAGTTTCCATCTGAACATCCCTTATTAGACTTATGTGGCGAGCTTGGTGCTCAAATGTTTCTACGTGGCCGTACATAATAGTAGATGTAGTTGGTATATTTAATTCGTGGGCGGTTTTGATTACTTCTAACCACTTATCTACCGTTATTCGGCCTGGCGAAATCTTGTCCCTGAGTTTCTGGTCCAGTATTTCTGCGGATGTTCCAGGCAAGCTTCCTACTCCAGCGTCTTTAAGTAATTGAAGGTAAGTTCTGATACTGGATTTGGAACGAATTGAGCCGTAAAGGACTTCTTCTGGCGAGAAACCGTGTATGTGTATCTCTGGTAACTCCTTTTTGATTGCTGCACAAAGTTCGACGTAAAAATGGCCTTCCATTTGAGGTGGCAGTCCGGCTTGTATGCAGACTTCAGTGGCACCTAGCTCCCACGCCTCTTTTGCCCTCCGCACTATTTCCTTTAGAGGGAGCATGTATCCTTCGTCTTCTCGATAGTCCCTACTGAAGGCGCAAAACCCGCATCGTTTGATACACACGTTTGTGAAATTGATGTTTCTATTTACCACATATGTGACAAGGTCTCCGACAGTTTGTCTTCGTAACTGATCTGCTACGAGTACGGTAGCGTTTAAATCTAAGCCGACGCTATTAAAAAGCGTTAGAGCTTGAGGCACAGTAATGTCTTTGCCATTTAGAGCGAGATTCAAAACTCTGGCAACTTGGGTGGAGACCTTGGATATCATCCTATCCAATTCAGTGAGATCAGACATAGCGATTAATGCCTCCTTGTACAAACCCATCCATGTCCACTAATCGCAAAATATTTGGGCGTAGTGAAGCCGATACATAATCCTGTCTGTTCATGAAGTATTCAGGATAGATGGGGAGTCGTGGTCTCAGGTTAAGGCCGTAGGCTGCGGTTTCTTGGTTTAGTGTATCCAATGCTGGCCACGGAGATTCTGGGTTTACGAAATCCTTCGTCAATGGAGAAATTCCACCCCAGTCGTTAATTCCTGCTAGTAGGAAAAGAGGATAGGTATTACTATTCAAGTTTGGAGGGACTTGGATGTTAATGTCTGGGCCAAGTATTAATCTGGCAACAGCGGTGGTCCATAATGTGTCGTGTATGGAAGGGTTTGGATGATTGGACATAGGGGTAAGTTTTTTGGCCTGGAAATTTTGAATAATGACTTCTTGAATATGGCCATATGTTTTATTCGATTGTTTTATGGCCCAAAGTGCCTCTATTCTATCTATCTTGCTTTCTCCTATTCCGGTAAGTATGCCGGTAGTGAACGGAATCTTGAGTCGACCAGCTAGATCAAGTGTTTTGCGCCGGACGTTGGGCCATTTACTAGGAGCTTTATGATGAGGCTGACCGGGCTTCGTCAGTTTGAGGCTTAAAGTTTCTAACATAACACCCAAAGATACATTTACCTCTTTGAGTTGGGACATCTCTATTCTGCTCATAGTGCCAGGATTGCTGTGAGGGAGAAGTGTAGTCTCTTTCAAAACAATGGAGCAGACAAACGCCAAATAGTCTAAGGTTGATTTGAATCCGCGCTTTTGAAGCCAAGCTTTAGCTTCAGGATATCTTAGTTCTGGACGCTCACCGAGTGTAAATAAAGCTTCAGTGCAACCTAATTTCTGGCCGGCCTTAGCTATATCTAACACTTGTTCTGGCGAAAGGAATAGAGAATCAGCCTCTGCTGGAGATTGCCTGAAGGTACAATAATCACAGAAATCACGACATAAACGAGTAAGTGGTATAAAAACTTTAGGCGAGAAGCTTATTGTGGTTCCCTTTCCTTTATTTCTCAGGTGCCTACTAGCCTCACAAAGACCGGATAAATCATTCTGTGTTGCCTTGGCAAACAAGCATGCCTCGGTCAATTCAATATCCCTTTCCTCCAGTAGTTTATGTACAATCAATTGGAGTGTAGAATTTAGACGTGAGGCAGGATCTCTTTTTGTGAGAGTATCCTGGATAATAGTATAGACAGAAGATGAATGGTCTGGGCCAATATGAATTGGGGGTAAGAGCATTCAGCAATTGTAGACCCTGTAATAGTTAGGTAGCAATGGGACAACATGTTGTGGGCACCGCACTAGTTTTGGCTGGAGGTCGAAGTGTTCGAATGGGACAAGATAAGCTTATGCTCCCATTGGGCAATAAACGCATGCTCGAGAGCGTATTAGATAAGATAGGGCAGGTTTGCTCCCAGATAATTGTGGTAACAGGTAAAGGTTATGACCTGGAATGGATAAAGAGTCGATATAACATTAAACAGGTGGAAGATGTAGAAGTTGGAGTAGGTCCTCTATGCGGTCTATATTCGGGACTTCTCGCTTCTAATGACGAGTTCAATTTTGTGACGGGGTGTGATATGCCATTTCTTAACACGAGGCTTGTAAGGTGGTTTCTATCAGAGGTCGGGGATAATGACGTAGTTGCAGGCGTAGTAAATGGAGAAAAACAAACCCTTCACGCGGTATATTCTAAGAATTGCATTCCAGAGATAGAAAAATTGTTGTCGTCTGGTCGGGCCAGTCTAAAAAGCCTTCTAAGGGAAGTAAAGACTCGATTAGTTCCAGAGAGTGAATTAAAGATCAGGGATCCAGAATTAAGATCGTTTTATAATATCAACACTTCTATCGACCTATTGAATGCCCAGGAATTTTGGCAGTTTTGATCTAACCCTATTGTATGTTGAAGAGATAAACGGAGCGATTCATGGGGATCACATAGGTGAATAATGTCACAATAAAGTCCCTTGGTTTGATTTTCGAGGGGAGTCGTGTGAAATACCTAGGTGTTGGTATGCAAGTGTGGTTGCAGTTCTACCGCGAGCGGTTCTTTCTAGAAAGCCCAATTGAATTAAATAGGGCTCGTATATGTCCATGATCGTATCCGATTCCTCGCTTATGGAAGCTGCGAGAGTTTCAAGCCCAACCGGCCCCCCTGAAAACTTTTCAATGATACTGCGCAGAAGACTATGGTCGATTTTGTCTAATCCCAGGGAGTCAACATCCATTTTGCCTAGGGATTCCGTAGCAACAGCTCCTGTGATATCACCTTCTGCCATTACTAAGGCATAATCTCGTGTCCTCTTCAATAATCTATTGGCTACTCGAGGAGTTCCACGGGAACGGCTGGCAATTGCGCTCGATCCAGGTCCATCTATAGAAACATCTAAAATTGAGGATGATCGTTTGATAATACTTTCCATAGCAGGCTGATCGTAGAAATCCAGGCGGTAAATGGCCCCAAATCGGTTTCTGAGGGGAGCACTTAGCAAGGCATATCTAGTAGTGGCACCAATGAGAGTGAAGGGGTTCACTCTGAGGTTCATGCTTTTAGCTGCTAAGCCTTTTCCAATCATCCATGAAAGAAAAAAATCCTCCATTGCGGAGTAAAGAACTTCTTCCGCAATTCTACTGAGGCGGTGTATTTCGTCTATGAACAAGATATCGCCCGCTTGGAGACTGGTTAAAATCGCCGCCATATCACCAGCACGTTCTATCGCAGGGCCCGAACTCACACGAATATTTACATCCATTTCTTCTGATACTATGTGTGCCAGAGTCGTTTTCCCTAACCCGGGAGGGCCGTAGAACAGGATATGATCGAGAGACTCGCCACGAATTTTTGCTGCTCGTATAGATATATCCAAATTTTCCTTGATTGGGGTCTGGCCTACAAAATCGAGGATGTGTTTTGGACGCAATGACGAATCTAGATCTCCGTCTTCGTTCTGTTCGTTGCCTGAGATTATGCGATCATTCATTTGCAATCAATTTTAGGCATCCGAGTCAATTGGCGTCAACGAGGCTTTGTTTGAGTTGCAAAAGCCACCACGCTACAATGGAATTTGTAGGATAGGGAAATGCACAGCTACAGTAAAAAAGAATGGGAACGTGAAACTCTAGGTCCACTGATCCGAAAGCACGGAGAACGGAGGAAAACCTTTGTCTCTGAATCTGGTATAGAACAAGACGCAATTTTTACACCAGACGATTTGAATTCAGACGAATTTGATTACTATAAAAATGTTGGGTATCCGGGAGCGTATCCTTTTGTCCGTGGGATTAAAGCCAACATGTATCGGGGTCGTCTGTGGACTATGAGGCAATATTCTGGATTTGGATCTGCTGAGGAAACTAATCGTAGGTTCCATTACTTGTTGGAACAAGGTCAAACGGGATTGTCAGTGGCGTTTGACCTTCCTACGCAGATTGGTTATGACTCTGATCATCCACTTGCCAGAGGAGAGGTAGGCAATGTCGGAGTACCCATTAGTCATTTAGGGGATATGGAAATATTGTTTAAGGACATCCCCTTGGATAAAGTCAGCACTTCGATGACTATTAATACCACAGCAGCAATCCTTCTCTCTTTGTATATAGTTGTGGCCCGTAACCAGGGTGTGCCTCTAGATAAAATTAATGGGACTATACAGAACGATATTTTAAAAGAATACATCGCTAGAGGCACGTATGATTATCCTCCGAAAGAATCGATGCGATTGGTTCTTGATACATTTAAATACTGTTCTGAACATGTGCCGCGCTGGAATACTATTAGTGTTAGTGGTTATCATATGAGAGAGGCAGGCGCAACAGCCCCTCAGGAATTGGCCTTCACTTTTTCCAATGCTTTAACTTATGTGAAAATGGCAATTGATGCGGGACTTAACGTGGATGACGTTGGCAGTAGAATATCCTTTTTCTTTGTAGCTCATAATAATTTATTAGAGGAAGTGGCAAAGTTTCGGGCAGCCCGTCGAATTTGGGCAAGGATTATGAAAGAAAGATTTGGTGCTTCGAATCCTGAATCTATGGCCCTTCGCTTTCATGTTCAGACAGCAGGGGTGACTCTGACGGCACAACAACCAGATAACAACACAGTTCGAACAACTATACAGGCTTTAGCTGCACTCCTCGGCGGAACTCAGTCTCTTCACGTTAATTCGAGGGATGAAGCACTTGGATTGCCTTCAGAGGATGCAGCACAATTATCGCTTAGGACCCAGCAAATTATCGCGTATGAAAGCGGCATTGCTGATATTGTTGACCCTTTAGCAGGCTCTTATTACGTAGAGCATATTACCAATAGAATTGAGAGAGAAACCCTTGAATATATTCATCGAATAGACGATATGGGAGGGGCAGTAGCTGCGTTGGAGAAGGGATTCCAATCTCGTGAAATCCATGAGGCGGCGTATAGGCATCAAAAGGAAGTTGAAACGGGGAGTAGAGTGGTTGTAGGAGTTAATAAATATATCAGCAAAGAGGAGATGAGAATAACGGGTAATAGCGTGGACAAAAGTTTTAGGGAAAGACAGATTGATCGATTGAGTAGTATTCGAAAACAACGCAACTCTCTTGTTGTTAAAAAACGTTTGATAAGAGTAGAGGAAGCAGCTAGGACGGACGAAAACGTAGTGCCAGTTATAATTGAAGCTGTGGAGGATTTTTGCACTTTAGGAGAGATTAGCAATGTGTTTCGTAAGGTCTTTGGACAATACAAAGACTAATAAAGCGCATATGGAAGCTAAATAACTAAGCATGGAGAGGGAATTATGCCAGGAGCGTGTACTGTTCAATATATAGACCATATTGGAATAGCTGTAAATGATATAGAGGTTTCCATAGGGTTTTTTCGGGATGCATTTGGCATACAAAGTTCTACGATAACTGTTATGGAAGAGCATGGGGTGAAAGCCGCACTTTTATGGGTAGGGCAAACACGACTTGAATTACTGGAACCGTTGAGTCTAGAAACAACGGTGGGTCGTTTCCTTCAACGGCGTGGTGAAGGTCTTCACCATCTGGCTTTGAATGTAAGCAATATTGGGCAAGACTTAGAAGTTGTGAAAGCTCGGGGGTTGAGGGTTATAGATAGAACTCCAAGGGAAGGCTTAACTGGAATGGTAGCTTTTATACATCCAGAATCCACCGGAGGTATTTTAATGGAATTAGTGCAATCCATTGAGTAGCCGGGCTCAAGAACTAAAGATTATGGAAAGATCGAAGCCAATCAGGATCCTTGTTGCCAAATTGGGCCTTGATGGACATGATCGCGGGGCAAAAATTGTCAGTCGTGCCTTGAGGGACGCCGGAATGGAAGTAATTTACACAGGAATAAGACAAACTGTTGAGACGATAGCGTCTGTGGCCCTGCAAGAAGATGTCGATGTCATTGGATTGAGTCTGCTATCAGGAGCACATCTTGAAATGGTTCCAGAAATAATCGAGAGATTGAAATTGGAGGATATGGGAGAAGTCTTGATTTTGGCTGGAGGAATTATTCCGCAGACTGATCATAATGCATTAAAACAATTGGGGATAGCGGCTGTTTTTGGACCCGGAACCAATACGCAAGTAATAGTAGATTTTATTAATAAGCAACTGCATAGGGGTGAAACCCCTTGAATTCCTTTGCTTTGAGATTGGTTTAGTATGGGCAAATCCAGGCAATTTGTCTTGACACTAGAAAACACGGGTTTCTATAATGCTTCTGCAGTTTGGCGCGTCTCAAAATTGATAGGCAAGAAGCGCCGATCTGTCTGCGAAGAAACGAAATAGTCGTCTGTTGCGGATAGCGGAACGTATTGTTTCATCATGAATGTTCTATAAAATAATACAGGAGATTCGATGAGCCGCAAATAGGTGACAAGGGACGCCGGAATTTATACCCTTAAAAAGGAGAAATGGATTAATTATGGGAGCCTTACCAACTAAAAAGTTAACAAGGTCACGAGGTGGCAAGAAATTTACCGCATATCGCCTAGATAAAATAAATTCTGCAAATTGCCCAGAGTGTAATGCGGCCAAACGTTTACACAGAGCATGCCCTAAGTGTGGATTTTATAATGGGAGATATACAGCAAGTAAACTTAAAGATAACTCGCAAGAAAATAACGAACAAAGTGAATAAGGTTTCGAAAGGACTGCTAAAGCTTTGAGAAACACTAAAACCTAAAAAATGACACAGACTGATTTAGAACTATCGTATCAGGGAATTTCATATATTTTCCCAGGCCAAGGTGCTCAATTTGTTGGGATGGGCCAAGACTTATATATGGCATCAGCCAGTGCCCGGGAAGTTTTTGATCAAGGGGATATGGCGTTGTCTTTTCCTTTGAGCGAACTCATGTTTCAAGGCCCGGAGAGCGAACTGGAAAAAACAATCAATTCCCAGCCTGCAATATTGATTGCTAGTTTGGCGGCCTTGACTGTGTTAAAAGATTTTTTGCACCCTTTCGACCCCAAGCCTGTGGCGTATGCCGGGCATAGCTTGGGGGAGTATACTGCTTTGATTGCAGCTGGAGCTTTAAGTTTTGCTAAAGGGGTTTTATTGGTTAAAGAACGAGGTCGCCTGATGCAGGCTGCCACAGAAAGCAATGAAGGTGCTATGGCAGCAATAATTGGCTTGAGCAGAAACGTTGTAGCAGATATATGCAGAGATTGTGATGTGGAAATAGCGAATATAAACACGGCTGCTCAGATTGTTATTAGTGGGCGTCGGGAGTCTCTAAAAAAAGCAGTTGAGTTGGCTATGGTTAAGGGAGCACGTAAAGTAATATCGCTTCCTGTTTCGGGTGCTTTTCATTCTAAATTGATGGCTCCAGCTCAGAAAGGGTTAAATGCAGCATTGAGATCCAATCAACTTAATGACCCTAGGTCTGCTGTTATAGGCAATCTTTCTGGACGGCAATTAAATACGGAAAGCGAAGTAAGACATGAGCTAGAAAGACAACTATGTGGATGCGTGGATTGGGAAAAATCCGTTGAGACTATGATTAGCATGGGAACCAATACATTTGTAGAGATTGGTCCAGGCAATGTGTTGACTGGACTGATAAAACGAATAAATAGAGATGTCCATTTGGTGAATGTATCGGATTCTGACTCGGCAAGAAAATTCGCAGGAGAGAATATAACATCGATACGGATTTAATATTTCCTTCAATAGAACCTTTGTCGTACAGAATAGCAAATGGACCATGGCGTAAGGCTAGAGAGATAGCTTTGGGTATTCTGTATGAGGGTGACATAGCTGGTCATTCACTCGAAAGTATCTGTGAACGAAGACTAACAACTGAAAGATGTGGCAAAGCATTAGAGAACTTTGTGGAATCCTTGATATCTGATATAAAGGATAGAATCGATTACATAGATGCTTTTATAGTGAAAACTGCCCCTGTATGGCCAATTGAGCAACTATCTGTTGTTGATAAAAATATTATTAGAATAGCCATTTCCGAAATAACGAGTTTTAATAAAACCCCGATTAAGGTTGCGATAAATGAAGCCGTCGAACTCGGAAAGCTATACGGGAGCGAGAGTTCATCTAGATTCATCAATGGGGTACTAGGATCTTTGATAAGAAACGAAATAACGATAACCAATACTGTCAAACAGGAGGTAGAATAGCCAAATGACAAGTGTTCATGAAAGGGTCAAGTCTATAGTAGCGGATAGATTAGGAGTGGAGGAAGGAAAAGTGGTTCCAGAGGCATCATTTGTGGATGATCTTAATGCCGACTCTCTTGATCTAGTAGAGTTAATTATGGCATTTGAAGAAGAATTTTCCACTGATGAGAGCAAGATTGAAATAGCTGATCAAGATGCAGAAAAGATCCTTACTGTCCAAGATGCTATAGATTATCTAAGCAACGAGGGAATAGACTAGCAGTAAGGCAACATTTAGGGCATTGTGTTTTCTTGAGATTTGTTAACCTTCGCTTATGGTTGGCAGATACTGTAACCAGTGTGTTGAAGTTTATCCATTATGGACACATCTATTAATGATCTTAACCAAGTAGAGAGAGCGGTTAGCGTCTGCGTAGATTGCTCTTTAAGTGAGACGAGAAATAGGGCGGTTCCAGGTGAGGGGTCAGCCAATACCCAAATTTTATTTGTGGGCGAAGCCCCTGGATATAATGAAGATATGCAGGCAAGGCCTTTTGTCGGCCGTGCTGGCACGTTTCTGAACGAATTGCTTAAGTCAGTTCAATTAGAGCGAGAAGAAGTATTTATAACCAACATAGTCAAATGCCGCCCTCCGAACAACCGGGACCCTGAATCTACGGAGATTGCAGAATGTAAGAAGTATTTAGATAAGCAGATTGAGATTCTTGAGCCCAAGATCATTGTGACGTTGGGTAAGCATTCGCTAAACAAGTTTTTGCCAGGCCAGAAGATAGGCTCGCATCATGGGAAACCTCAAGTTGTAGATGGTCAGACTATCCTTCCTATGTATCATCCGGCTGCTGCTCTTCATAATGGGAGTCTTCGAAAGGTAATATTAAATGATTTTAGGGAAATTAGAAAAGTATTAGACGGTAAACGAATAGAGACTATACGAGAGAAAGACATTAGGGAACAGTTAAATTTGTTTTGATGAGGGTTCTTTGTGATTACTGAAACACTTAAGGTTATTCCATTGGGCGGGTTGGGGGAAATAGGGAAGAATATGATGGTATTTGAATACGGCGATGATATTATCGTTATCGATTGCGGTGTCTTGTTTCCCGAAGAAGGTATGCCAGGTGTTGATCTGGTTCTTCCAGATATTCGGTATTTGATTGAGAATCAGAGAAAAATTAGAGCTATTCTCATAACCCATGGTCACGAAGACCACATTGGGGCCATACCCTATGTGCTTTCTCAAATTAACGTACCTGTTTTTGCGCCACGTCTAGCACATGGTCTTATATCAGTGAAGTTGAAAGAGCATAACCTTGATAACCAGATTGAATTGAATCAGATAGAGCCAGGGGTCACTTATGAATTCGGCTCGTTTGGAATTGAATTTTTTAGGGTTTGCCATAGTATTCCTGACGCCATGGGAATAGCGATAGATACGCCTATAGGCAAAGTGATTCATACCGGCGATTTTAAAATCGATCATACTCCGGTTGACGGAAAGCCCACTGACTTGGCGTCATTAGCTCGAATGGGTGCGGATGGGGTTATGCTACTACTTTCAGACTCCACATACGCGGAAATGCAAGGTTATACTCCTTCGGAACAGGTAGTGAAGGATGCCATCTTTAGAGCCATAGGTGAGGCACCTGGAAGAGTGTTAGTAGCTTCTTTTGCATCATTAATATCACGTATACAACATGTCATTGAAGCAGCAGTTGATCATGATAGAAAAATTGCATTTGTCGGACGGAGCATGGTAAATAACGTTGCGATGGCCCAGGAAATGGGTTATATCTCTGCTCCCATTGGAACGATACTACCTCTTGCAGAGGCCATAAAACTTCCTGCTGAACGACTAGTTATCATGACTACTGGAAGTCAGGGAGAACCAACATCAGCATTGGTCCGTATTGCCAATGGCACACACAGAGATATTAGTGTTGAAGCCGATGATACAGTCATTATATCTGCCACACCTATTCCAGGTAATGAGAGAGTAGTAAGTCGTACTATAAACAATCTTATTAGGAAAGGGGCAAATGTTTTGTATGACAAGATTGCTTTGGTGCACGTACATGGGCACAGTAGCCAAGAAGAATTGAAGTTGGTCTTGAATTTAGTGAAACCGCGATATTTCGTTCCGATTCATGGGGAATATAAAGGACTGGTTGCACATGCTAATCTGGCAGCAAAAACTGGGGTGGCCCAAGAAAATATTTTTGTCATGGAAGATGGCGACGTATTGGAATTGAATGGATCAGAGGGGTGGAGAGCAGGACAAGTTCCGGCCGGCCAGGTGTTTTTAGATGGCAATGCTACAATTGATATGGACAGCTTGTTGTTAAAAGAAAGGCGTGCGTTATCAAAAGCAGGAATTGTTTTGGTTATCTCAGTAATTGAGGGTGCAAACGACAGGCGTATGGGGGAGGTCGAAATCGTTGGCACGGGATTTGTCGATAGCGATAGATTGGGTTTTATCTCTAGCAAGGTAGGCCCTATGCTTAGTGAGTCATGGGATCGGGGTGACTTTTTGATGTCTGATTTAGTTAAAACTAACAAAAAAATCAAAAGAATTGTGTCTGATATACTATATAAAGAGACTGGAAAGAGGCCTATGATTGTACCTGTAATACTGCAGGTTTAGGTAAAGGATGGTCAGTCGGTTAGGGAATCTTGTTGTTTCAAAATCGTTCAAAACCCTTAGAGGTATAAGAACCAAGAAGGGGTTTGCCTTGACGGCGATTGTTTTCTTTGTTTTAGCTTGGCAACCCTTAGGCCCAAATATGGCTTGGATAGACGAAGCTAGTGGAGAGATTTGGCTTTTTGGGGGTTATGGCTGGATCCCGTTCATTTCGTGGTCAATAGTGTTCTTGGTTATGATTCGGTTTTGGCCAACCGTGTTGAAACGCAACGCCAGAAATTGGATAGCCTCGTTTGCTTTTTTAACAGCTATTTTTACAGCTCTTTCTATGTTTAGACCAGACGTTGGAATACTATCTATTTATGGTTACGGAGGATGGGTTGGGCAATTAATTGGGGGTGATCCGGTATTGCTCAGTTCCGGTACGATGATGGTTTATATCCTGGCCATGTTATTCCTACTTGCTCCGAAATGGACCAGCTCAAATCTAAAGAGGCTTTTTCTTTTTATCTCTAATGTAATATGGAATGGAGTTCGACGAACTTTTATTAAGGGCAACGATTTGATTCTAAATAGCATGAAACTATTCAGCAACAAGACCCATTCTGACAATATCACAACAGATATAGAGAACCCAGGTTTTACAGGTCGGCTTACAGGAGCTGTTTCTGCTATTGGATTTGGAAAGAAAATGCCGAAGAAAGGGGCCGATAGTTTTTATATAACACAACAGAAGCCATCACATGAACAGGACATCGCCAAGGAGATGAAGTCTCAAAAGTGGATACTGCCTGATCCAGAATTGTTGTTTGAAGGTCAAGCTAGAAGTATGCCGCAAGAGATTCTTGGAAAGATGTCACGGATCATAGAAGAGACGTTAGCTAATCATGGGGTCCAAGTTTCTGTTGAAGATGTTAGGGTTGGCCCAAGGGTTATACGGTTTGGTATAGTTCCGGGATGGATAAGAAGATATGGCGAGGCTAGTTCCACAAAGCTAAAAGAGCATCAAAATAATGATGCTCTTAGAGTCAAAGTCCAAAGCATATTGGCCAGAGAGCAGGATTTGGCCCTCGCTCTGAAAACAGCCGATCTACGTATAGAAGCACCTGTTCCAGGAGAAGGATTGATTGGATTGGAAGTTCCAAACCCGTCTCCTTCTAGAGTTTATCTGAGATCCATTACAGAACATTCAACCTTTAAAAAGATATCAGCTCGAGGGGGCGTACCTATTAGTTTGGGAAAGGGTACGGGAGGAGAACCCGTTACAGAGGATCTTCTTTCCTTACCGCATTTGCTGATTGCTGGCGCGACCGGAAGTGGCAAGAGTGTTTGCGTTAACGCTATTATAACGTCAGTACTTATGGCTAATCGTCCTGATCGACTTCGGATGATAATGGTTGATCCTAAGAGGGTAGAGCTCACACCATTCAATGGTTTGCCCCACCTTCTTAAACCGGTTATCGTCGATACGGAAAAAGTTTTACCTATGCTTGGCGGTTTGATGAAAGAGCTATTCCGACGCTATAAGCTGATGGAAGAACAAGGAGTTCGTAATATTGAAGGATATAATAAAAAAGCAAAAGAACAGTTTCCATATCTCTTATTAGTTGTAGATGAATTAGCGGACTTAATGATGTCAGCGCGATTTGAAGTCGAGCAATCATTAGTGCGGCTGGCCCAGCTGGGGAGAGCTACGGGTATTCATCTGATTCTCTGTACGCAACGACCCTCCGTGAATGTGGTGACGGGGCTGCTTAAGGCCAATATTGCTGCCCGTGTTGCGTTTGCGGTTTCTTCCCAAATTGATTCCAGGGTGATACTAGATGGTGCGGGGGCTGAAAAATTGCTAGGCAAAGGAGACCTTTTGTTTTTGTCTGCACAGTCTCCTAAGCCACAAAGAATTCAGGGCGCCTTTATGTTCGACGAGGAGATTGAACGGATAGTCCATTTCTGGAGAGATCAAGAAGGCCCAGCTTTAGTCGACATTGATTTGGATGAAACGCAGGATTTAACTCAAAGCTCGTGGGATGTTAGTGGAGATGAACTGTTAGAAAAGGCTCGATCTTTGGCGGAGCATTCCGAACGTATATCTCCTTCCCTTTTGCAACGTCGCCTCCAAATAGGTTATGCGAAAGCAGTAGATCTCATGGAAGCCTTAGAGGCTGAGGATATTGTTTCAGATGAGATGTCTGATGATCCAAAACAAGTGTTTTAGTACAAACTAGACCCAGTCGTAATTGCAGAATGCTTTTGGGGAAATTATTATGAACTTAGCGAACTAAACTGGGGTAGAGGCTTTGATTAAGAGCCCCAATCATGAAATAATTCTGGTAATTTAGAGTTTTTGCAAGCTGTCATCAAGATTTCGGGCAAGGTTTTCGTACTCCTTTCGCACTGTTGCACTGGTGAGTACGGTTGGTTTATTAGCACTCTTCCTGTAATCGGACCTAAGTTCAAAAGATCCTAGGAAGGGGACATCTAGTTCCTCGGCTAATTTTTTCCCAGCTCCTTGACCAAATATATCCCCTACGTAGTTTTCCACTATACCCAATATTTTGATGTTTAATTTACGGACCATATTTATGGAACGTTTGGCGTCGATTGTAGCCAGGATTTGTGGAGTAGTTACCATTACAAAACCGTCCAATGGAAGCGTTTGCATGACAGTTAAGGGTGCGTCAGAGGTTCCTGGAGGAAAATCTACAATTAGATGAGTCAAATCTCCCCATTCAGTCATCTGAAGGAATTGATTTATGGCGTTGTGTAGCATTGGCCCACGCCAGATTATGGCTTCTTCCTCGCTTTTTTGGAAGAATCCCATAGACATGCATTTAACACCAAATCGTTCAGATGGGGTAAATTTCCCGTCGTTGTGGGTAGGAGGTTCGGCGAGTCCCAAAACTTTGGTAACATTTGGGCAATCTATATCCGTGTCGAATAGTCCGACTTTGTCACCACGGCTTGCCAGATATGTGGCCAGGTTTACTGCAACCGTAGTTTTCCCCACGCCTCCCTTCCCACTATATACGGCTATCTTATGTTTAACCTTGGAAAGGTTTTCAGTTACAGCCCGTCTTTGTTGCCAAGCCTTTTTAATGCTATCAAGACGTGCTTGTTCTTGAGGTGTAGGTATTCTCTGTGGTGTGGTCACTATGATAAATCTCCGTCTTTAAATTGGAAGGAATGGATAGTTAGTCTATTCCAAGAAGCTTTTTGCCGTCATCGCTTATCATTTCAGGGTTCCATGGGGGGTCAAAAGTCATTTCCACTTCTACATCAGCGACGCCCTCTAATTCTGCTATTGCCCATTCGGCTTGCTGCGCGATAAAAGGTCCCATGCCGCAGCCAGGAGCCGTTAAAGTCATAAGAACGTGGACGTTCCCTTCCTGAACGCTGACGTCGTAAACTAGCCCGAGATCCACTACGTTAATGGGTATCTCTGGATCATAAACGTCTTTCATAACCCCTACCACAGCTTCATGAGTTACTTGGGATACGTCCATCAGTCCCTCCAGCGGAAGATAATTAGTATATTGATGCTATCAGTGCATACTGATTTGGTCAATCATTGGATTCCTATTCATTTTATCAGTGGAATTTTTTTGTGATAGCCAACAACTTCCGGATCTCAGTTACCTCGTCTCTTAACATTGCCGCTTTTTCGAATTCCAAGTTCTTAGCAGATCGCTTCATTTGTATTTCGAGCTCTTTGACTACCCGAAACAGATCAATCTCGGACATAAGTTCGTATTCTTTGGTCAAGCACGGACTTTTCGAATCCGTATCTCTTTTAAGGCGTTCTGTGATGTCTTTTACTGGTTTTGTTATTCCTCGTGGGATTATATTGTTACGCTTATTGTGATTGTCTTGTATAATTCGGCGTCGGGTTGTCTCATCGATGGCACTCTTCATTGAATTAGTCACATTGTCGGCGTACATAATTACATGGCCATTAATGTGGCGGGAGGCCCGGCCTATCGTCTGGATAAGAGAAGAGCTAGACCTTAAAAAGCCTTCCTTGTCCGCATCGATTATGGCAACCAAGCTGACTTCGGGTAAATCTAACCCTTCACGTAGAAGATTGATGCCTACAACCACGTCGTAAGTTCCAAATCGCAAGTCGCTCAGAATCTCACTTCTTTCCAAGGTCTGTATTTCTGAATGAAGATAATGGACGCGAACCCCCATTTCCTGTAGATAATCAGAGAGCTCCTCTGCCATCTTCTTTGTTAGGGTTGTTACTAGACATCGTTCTTTGCGTTCCACACGCAGATTGATTTCGTGTAGTAGATCGTCTATTTGTCCTTTCGTAGATTTGACTTGTATTACTGGGTCTAGGAGGCCTGTGGGCCTGATAATCTGTTCTACGGTAGCTTGGGTAGTGGTATGTTCATAACTTGATGGCGTTGCTGAAACGAATATTACTTGGTTTATGTGCTCCTCAAACTCTTCAAAATGTAGGGGCCTATTGTCTAGAGCAGAGGGTAGTCGAAATCCAAAATCTACCAGGGTGCGTTTTCGTGACATATCTCCTTTGTACATGCCCCGTATCTGAGGCAGAGTCATGTGAGATTCATCGATAAACAGCAAATAATCTTGAGGGAAGTAATCCATTAGGGTCCATGGAGTACTTCCTTCAGCCCGACGGGTGATGTGACGGGAATAATTCTCTATTCCAGAACAGTAACCCACTGTTTGCATCATTTCGAGATCATACCTGGTTCGGGATTCCAAGCGACCCGCCTCTACAACCTTTCCGGCGTTGCGGAGAAGATGAAGTTGGTCGGATAGCTCCATCTCTATATCTTGAATCGCAAGCCTCATTTTTTCATCCGACGTGACAAAATGCTTTGCAGGATATATTTCCATTTCGTCTCGCTCATTTAGGATTTCTCCGGTAAGAGGATCAATTTCTAATATGCGCTCAATTTCTTCTCCCCAAAATTGAATACGAACAGCTACTTCTTCATACGCAGGTAGCATTTCTATGGTTTCACCTTGGACCCGGAATCTGCCTCGAGTAATAGTTAGATCATTCCTTTCATATTGCATGGCTATTAAATCTCGAATCAAGCTGGTCCGTGAGCGCGAATTCCCCACTTTTATAGGAGCTACAAAAGAATAATATTCTTCTGGATCACCTAAACCATAAATACAAGATACCGATGCCACGATGAGCACATCTTTTCGGGTAAAAAGAGAGCGAGTGGCAGAGTGTCTAAGTTTGTCGATTTCTTCATTAATGCCTGCATCTTTTTCGATGTAGGTGTCGGTTTGTGGGATGTAGGCTTCTGGTTGATAGTAGTCGTAGTAAGAAACAAAGTATTCTATTGCGTTCTCCGGGAAAAACCCTCTAAATTCGGTCGCGAGTTGTGCAGCCAGTGTTTTATTGTGGGCTATGACGAGAGTGGGACGTTGAACACTTTCTACAATGTTAGCCATCGTGAAAGTCTTTCCTGATCCTGTTACTCCCATCATAGTTTGGAATTTGATTCCTGAATTGAAACCTGTTACCAGAGATTCAATTGCCTTGGGTTGATCACCTGTGGGTTTAAAGGTTGAAGAAAGTTTAAATTGTTTTCCTGGGATAGATATCATTATTTGTTTTCCTCGAGGAAAACATAACATTCAAAGAATAAGTGTGGGATTAGGTAATAGCAAACTAGCATTTATGATGGCCGCGTTAGGAGTTGAACTAGGAACCCGAAGCTAATCGCGTGAGAGTTAAACGGACCTTTTCCTCCACGGATAGATCAGATGTATCGCCGATGGATCTCAAGGCTTGTCGCGCTTCGGATTGTGTGTAGCCTAAAGCTATCAGGGCTTCTAGGGCCTCGGGATCTGTGTTATGTAGTTCTGGCAAAGATGTGGCAAAGCTTTCCTTTTCGAAAGCAAGCTGAAGTTCTAAAATTATCCTGTTAGCGACCTTTTTGCCGATACCAGATATGGCAGTGAACATGCCAGCATCTCCAGATACAATAGCTGTAGCTATATCTTGGGCTGATTTGGCAGATAATACCTGAAGAGCTGTTTTGGGGCCTATACCAGATACGCCGGTAAGGAGCTGGAATACCCTCAAGCTTGCCTGATCTTCAAATCCGTAAAGTTGGGGCTCTTCATTTTTTAAAATGAATTGGGTGAAAAGGTTCGCCTTTTTGCCTACAGGAGCTAGGCGAAAGCTTAAGGATGCAGGTATGGATATATAAAGAATTACACCTCCAATGTTCACATTGAGCCAGCCATCTCCTTTGGAGTCTATAATTCCGTTAATGCGAGAAATCAATGTTAATCATCCTAGTTTTCCAGGTTTGATTTGGCGAGTAAGAATAGTTTCCAAATCGCGGTGTCTGATATGACAAAGGGCTGCCGCCAGTGCATCGCTAGCGTCGGTTGAATCGGGTTCTACTCTAAGGGAAAGTGAAAGACTTATCATGGACTTAACTTGTTCCTTGGTGGCGTGACCATGGTTAGCGATAGCGGCCTTGATTTTAGTTGGAGCGTATCTAAAAATTGGGAGATTAGTTGAGGCCGCAGCTATTAACACTGCCGCTTGTGCCTGGCCGATGGCGAAAGCTGGTCCAACGAATTGCTTGTTTCCAGTGCCAAGAAATGGTTCTTCTACGGCTATTTCTGAAGGATTGAACATGTTTATCATATTCAGTATATGAGAATGAATTTGATGCAATCGTTGTTCTATCGGAAGTGAAGGAGAAAAATTAAGAGATCCGTAATCCTGGGCACTTAGGGTTCCTGCTTCTTCTTTTACCAAGCCATATCCAAGATGTCTTGTACCAGGGTCTATTCCTAACACAAGCATTATACTTCGCCCCGGTATTTTTCGAGGACATGGTCTGGGAAGTCAGCGTTGGTATAAACTTTTTGAGAATCATCTAATTCTTCTAGAAGATCCAGGAGGCGAAGTGTTTGTTCTGCTTCCTTTTCACTCAAAGATACGGTGGTTTTTGGGACCATTGAAAGTTCGGCGGTCTCGATTGGGATTCCAAGGGACGCTAAATTCTCCTTCACAGATTGAAGGGTTTCAGGAAGCGTGTAAATCTCAATGTAGGTGTTGTCTATTGTTACGTCTTCAGCTCCGCCGTCTATTGCTGCCAGAGCCAATTCCTCGCTGTTACTAGTTTTTGTATCTAAGATAATTATGCCTTTGGCCTCGAAATTCCAAGACACACATCCAGATTCGCCTAAAGTAGCACCAGTTTTAGTGAATGTGGAACGAACTTCGGCAGCGGTCCGATTCCGGTTAGATGTAACGGAATTTAATATTATGGCTGCTCCTCCAGGGCCGTAACCCTCGTAGGTAATCTCTTCAAGAGACTCGGTTCCGTCTCCGCCTCCTCCAGCTCGTGTCACAGCTCTATCGATATTGTCTGATGGCATGTTGTTACTCCGAGCTTTGTCGATAGCCAAGCGAAGTCGGTAATTTATTGAAGGATCTGTTCCTACACCGTTCTTCACGGCAATGGTGATTTCTCGTGCGAGTTTAGTAAATAAAATCCCCCGCTTTGCATCCGCGGCTCCCTTTTTGTGCTTGATGGTTTTCCATTTAGAATGACCTGACATTTCTCAAGTTCCTCTCATACTTGGGCTATGTATTGGCACTTGCCAGTCAATAGATATTACACCTGGGTTAATTTGCGGTCAAAAAGATCAACGTAATCCATTTGGGATATTGATGGTCATAGTATTGGTTTTTAAGCAAATATGAGTGATCACTGACTTGATTCCTGGTATTAGTAGGTCCGTTTCGCCATTATTTACCACGTAGACATCATTGCTCCCGGTTTCGATTATCTCGTTTATGTAGCCTAGAAATTCCGATTTAGTTGACCGGACCTCTAATCCGACTAATTGGTAATGATAGTACGAATTCTTAGTGGGTTTTGGGCTCTTGGAAATAGGGATGGAAAGGGCTTGGTTGTTGAATTCCGCAGCATGTTTTTTCGTAGAAATGCCTTCAAGTTGGAGAATTCTTGTCCTAGAGGACACCTTTGATGATTTGAGAATCTTGTGTTGGCTGCCATCAAGGAAAAGCGACGAACCCACATCGAATCTCTGTGCATAGTCACTGAATGTCGTTGCAAAGAAACTGCCATCTAGCCCATGCGGGGGGCCGATCCGAGCCACTAGGAGTAATTCTTGGGGCTGACCCAGGAGAGTTTCCTGTTTAAACGATCTCAAGGACAGCGCGTGTGCCGTCTTTCACTGCAGCAACCCTCAGCAATGCCCTCATGGCCTGGGCTACCTTGCCTTGTCGTCCAATGATTTTTCCCTTATCTTCTTCAGCCACTTCCAATCGAAGTATAAGACGCTCATCGTCCTTCTCGGAAGTAACTTTCACTTCCTCTGGTTTACTCGCCAGGCTTTTGGCTATGTATTCAATGAGATCTTCCATTACTTTTCTGGACTATCGACCTCGTAGAGATTTTCCCACTTAAAGATTCTCTGGACAGCGTCAGATGGTTGGGCACCATTTGCGAGCCATTTTTTTGCTTTATCTTTATCTAGTGAAACGGCAGGAGGATCCTGAAGTGGATCGTAATGTCCTATTCTTTCGACAAATCCTCCATCTCGCGGAGCCCTGGAGTCTGCGACGACTATCCGATATGAAGGCTGTTTTTTCTTTCCAACCCGACGTAAGCGAATCCTCAACATTGAATACGTTCCTGAATGCAAATCTAGGATTGATGAAATTCTATGCCAGGGTATATGCCTTGTCAACGTAGGAACGCTGATTGCAAGGGTACTTTCCCTGTAAACTTGCTTCTTGACCCTGAAATAGACGCAAATCTATAATTAGATCGACGTCGTGGGAACTTTATGCGACGTTGTCAAGAATACATAAGGTGGCCATTTTGCCAGTTGACAATAGCATGGAGCAATTGCGAAGCACTGCTCTCGAGGAGTTGGACGCGTGTACGTCAAACTTAAACCTCCAAGAATGGCGTGTAAGATTTTTGGGCAGGAAAGGATTACTAACAGGATTATTACGAGGATTAAAGAACCTAGAACCGCTTGAGCGGAAGGTGGTTGGGAGTGAGGCTAACCAGCTGAAGGTTTTCCTGGAAGGACGATTAGCATTGGCGGAAGGTAGATTAATAGAACAAGAAACCTTGATTCTTGGTGAGAATGATCGAATTGATGTGACGCGCCCTGGCCGACTGAAAAAAGGTGGCGGGTATCATCCCCTTACAAAAATTCGACGTGAGATAGAAGCCGCATTTATTTCAATGGGTTTTCAAGTTGTCGAAGGGCCAGAGATCGAATGGGAGCGCTACAATTTTGAACTATTGAATATTCCCAAAAACCATCCATCTCGAGATATTTGGGATACCCTTTGGGTTGACTATCGAAATGAAAGAGGTGAAAGGAATATGCTTCTTCGCACCCATACTTCACCTATGCAAGCTCGGATAATGGAACAAGAAGAACCTCCCATTAGGGTTATAGTCCCTGGTAAGGTTTACAGATATGAAGCCACAGATAGGACGCATGAATGGCATTTCCATCAAGTAGAGGGATTAGCTGTTGCTAGAGGTATTACCTTTGCAGATATGAAGGGAACGTTGTATGAATTTGCCCGAAGGATTTTCGGCTCTGACAGAAAAGTTAGATTCCGATGCGACTATTTCCCATTTGTAGAGCCTGGAGTAGACATGTCGATTGATTATCTAGCACCAGGAGCTACGACTCATGATTGGCTTGAGATTATGGGCGCAGGAATGGTACATCCGAAAGTTCTAGAAGGGGTTGGATATGATCCAGAGGAATATACTGGCTTTGCTTTTGGAATAGGACTTGAGCGTATAGCTATGTTGAAATATGGAATCGACGATATCCGACTTTTTTTTGACAACGATCTCCGATTCTTAAGGCAATTTTAGATGAAAATTCCCATTTCCTGGCTAAAAGATTTTGTAGATATACGAATCCCAGTTGATGAATTAGCAGATAAGTTGACCATGGCAGGGTTGGAAGTTGGTAGCGTAGATAGGGTTGGTGGCTGGGATAAGTGTTTGGTTGGATGTGTGCGATCGGTAACGCCGCATCCTAATGCCGATCGATTACGACTGTGCGAAGTGGATACTGGATCTACCATTCACCAGGTTATATGCGGGGCACCAAATGTAACTGCAGGGCAGAAAATTTGCTTTGCTGAAATTGGAGCAAGTCTTTTCGATCCCAGAAATAGTAAGCCAATGACTTTGAAGGCAGCTAAAATAAGAGGAGAGATCTCTGAGGGGATGATTTGCTCTGAATTAGAGTTAGGGTTAAGCGACGAGCACGAAGGCATATTGGTGTTGCCTGAAGATGCCCCTACTGGGATGCCCTTAGATGATTATTTGGGGGACTATATTTTAGATATAGAACCCACTCCCAATCGAGCAGATTGGTTTTCGATTTTGGGTGTGGCTTATGAGATTGCTGCGTTGACGGGCGAAGAAATACACGAACCGTCAGTGGAATATCCCGAGGAAGGGGAGGATATCCATAATCAAGTCAAAGTTACTATAGAGACTGCTGATCTATGCCCTAGATATTCTGCTAGCCTGATAAAAGGAGTTTCCATACATGAATCTCCTGGATGGTTGCAGGATCGGTTAAAGAAAGCTGGGATTAAAGTTGTAAATAATGTGGTTGATGTTACTAACTATGTAATGTGGGAATATGGGCAGCCACTTCATGCCTTTGATTATGAACGACTGCTTAAGCAACACGTAATTATTAGGAAGGGATACACAGGAGAAGAAATTGTCACACTAGATGGGGTTCAAAGGGCATTGCTCTCGGATACGTTGGTTATAGCAGATGACAGAGATGCTATCGCCCTCGCAGGAATCATCGGAAGCAAGCATAGTGAAATAGTTGACATCACAAGGGACGTGTTTTTGGAATCAGCAAGCTTTGACCCGGGCAATAATCGGAAAACAGCCCAGGGTTTTGGTCTCCGGACAGAAGCTAATATCAGATTTGAGAAGGGATTGAGGCCTGGACTAGTGAATATTGCCTTGAAAAGAGCTACCCGGCTGATAAACCTAGTTGCAGGTGGAATGGTAGCTAAAGGTCAGATAGATGAGTATCCAGGTCGAGAGGAACCAAGAAAGATACGACTGACTCTTCTGAAGATCAAACATGTATTGGGAATTGAAATCAGTTTGTCGAACATCGTAAAAACATTAAAGGGATTGGGATTCCAATGTTTTGTGACTGACAATGCTGTAGATGTAAGTATTCCTTATTGGCGCAGTGATATCATGATGGAAGAAGATTTAGTAGAAGAAGTTGCCAGGATAATGGGATATGAGGCTATTCCCACTACAATGCTATCAAGCCCTATACCTCATCATAAAATCCAGGACTTCTATACCTTCAGGGAAAATATTAGAGATTTGCTAGTTAGAGAAGGCTTACAGGAAATCGTCACATATTCTGCCTGCAGCCTCGAGGCGCTGAGACGTATGAGGCTTATTGGCGATTCTGGAAAATTGGTCCGCCTAGCAAATCCTATGAGCAGCGATTTTGAATATATGCGCCCTGTTATGGGGGCTCATATGCTACAGACATTGATCTCAAATTTAAGCTTTAACCGAGGCCCTATTGCGATATTTGAAATGGGTCGAGTGTATCTTAAGCAAGAGAATGATTTGCCCGAGGAAAGGGATATAGTTGCCGGACTACTATATGGACCATATTCTGAGGAAGGATGGCTAGCATTAGATGGGGAATTTGATTTTTATGATGCAAAGGGAATAGTGGAATCTTTACTTGGGAGATTGTTTTTAACGGGAGATTATACTGCGTTAGATGAGGGCTTTCTTCATCCGGGAAAATCGGCTTCAATAAATCTATTTGATAGAAGTGTGGGTAAAATCGGAGAAATACATCCTGTTGTACAAAAGGAATTTGGAGTAACGGAAGGGACCGCAGTCTATTTTGAGATGGATGTACGGTCAATGTTTGAAATGGCAACTGAAACTATTCCTAGAATAAAGGCATTGGCTCGGTTCCCAAGTACGATACGGGCTGTATCATTATTGGTGGATCGCAAAGTAACATCTGTTAGCATTCAAAGTATTTTTCAACGAAACAAGCTGATCACAAAAGCTGTGTTGGAAGATGTATATGAAGGCGATGGAATACCTGGCCAAAAATGTTCTCTTACATTTCGAGTCTACCTCCAATCTCCCATAAAAACTCTTTCATCTGATGAGGCAAATAATGTCATTGATAAAGTGTTAGGAATCCTGAAATCTGAAACAGGTGCTATTCTTAGGGGAACAGAGGGGCAAGATTGAATAACGCTAGACATGCTCACAGAGGACATCATCATGCCGATATGATTAGTGTGGAAGATGCCTACAGCAGAATATTGGGAGCCTTCCAGGTATTGGAATCGGAGGAAAAAGGACTGTTGAAGTCCCAAGGGCAAGTTATTGCTCAAGATATATTTTCCCCTTTTGATATTCCCATGCTGTCTAATTCTGCGATGGATGGTTATGCCATACGCTATCGGGATGTTCAATCAGCATCCTCGACTTGTCCGGTCATATTAAAGGTTACTGAGACGGTGGCAGCAGGATATATGCCGAAGGGCACTGTAATAGAAGGTACCGCAATCAGAATAATGACTGGGGCTCCTGTGCCCGACGGTTGTGATACGATTATCCCATTTGAAGAAACTGATGAAGAAGAACGAAAGACCCAAGGGATAGCTTTAGATGAGATAGGAATCAAAAAAACACAAAACGTTAATATGCATATAAGACCTCGTGGGGAAGATATTTCGAAAGATAGTAAAGTCTTGGCTAAAGGAACTATCCTAAGCCCATCGGTTATAGGGGTTTTAGCATCACTGGGCTTTAAGTCCGTGAAAGTGGTTCGGCGTCCGAGAATAGCTATAATTTCAACCGGTGATGAGCTTACCATCCCAGGCCAGCAATTAAAGGAAGGGAAGATTTTTGATAGTAACAGTTACACCATAGGAGCAGCTGTAGAAAGATATGGAGGTATTCCCAACATCATCGGAATTGCTAAAGATAACATAGAGGATTTAAGGAAAAAATTGCTAAAGGGACTGGAATCCGATTTGCTTGTTACTTGCGCGGGAGTTTCTAAGGGTGATTACGACATGGTAAAAGACGCACTAGGCCAGTTTGGAGAAGTTAATTTCTGGTCTATTAGGATGCGTCCTGCTAAACCTTTGGCATGGGGCATGTTGAAAGGAGGTATAAGAGGGGGAATCACTCCACATATAGGGTTGCCGGGAAATCCTGTCTCAGCTTTAGTTGCTTTTGAAGAGTTTGTTAGGCCTGCAATTTTGAAGATGATGGGCAAGAAAAAGCTTTCTAAGCCTACCATAGTGGCCGAATTAGAGGCTCCCATATATAATTCTGACGGTAGGAGAGTATATGTTAGGGTGAATGTAACGTTTGTGGATGGAAAGTATTATGCTAAACCTACCGGTCCGCAAGGGTCCAATATTCTAACCTCAATGGTTAGAGCTAATGGATTGGCAATCTGCCCTGAGGACCTGGCTTTTTTGGACAAAGGGCAGGAAGCTGTGGTAAAAATGCTGGAATGGAATGAAGAGGCAAAACTTGATTAAGGGACAGAGTACAAAAGAATTACCAGAAGGATATGCGGATTTTTTGGGCATAAAATATGTTATGGACCCGAAGATTTTAGAAGACCAGGGACGGTCAGTTGAAGCGTTACTTTTAGCAAGAATACCTGAAGAACGAAGAGATAGTATTAAAGCTCTTCCAACTGTGAAGAGCCAGATAAGGGAAATTGCTAAAACTGATGCGAAAGAATCAGAATTCTTGGATTCATCGATGCCGCTTAGAGAGTTGGCGTTCCGACTTATTTTGAAGAGTGGAAATAAGTCAATGCCTTTGAATGATCTTCATTGGACACTGACTGAAGGTTGGGCTCATCCAACGCATCCCATGGCTATTAGTGTTTATGACTTGAAAAGGATTATGGATGCTGATGTTTACTATGGGTTTCACCAAGTAACCGACTAGGAATAGAAACTTTTATCTTTTAACTAACAGGTTTGCTTAGTTTGGTTGTGAGGACTATGCGTGTAGAATTAGTTAGTGATGCATATCCTTCATGGTGGCCAACACCTCGAAAGAGCTACGAATTTTCAAGCGTTTATTAGCGAATGGAGTTTTTCTTTTTCTGTTCTCATATGCCTGGGATCCCTTTTAGCCCTCTATTTTTGGGGTGCGCGACGATTGTTATCACGATCTAATCTCAAGTCAACTGGAAAGATAAAGAAATGGGCTTTTGGGGGAAGTCTAGTTGCTTTATTAGTTGCGTTGATTTCGCCGGTAGATGTTTATTCCAACGATCTATTTTTTGTTCATATGATTCAACACCTTCTATTAATTATGGTAGCTGCTCCGTTAATTCGGATGGCAAGTCCAATAGCGGAATGTCTTTGGGGGTTGCCAAGGTCCATAAGGAAACCAATCGTTACCATGCTTTCTAAAAAAAGCCCTATAAGGGTCTTTTTGCATGGGATTACTACTCCTTTGGTTGCCTGGTTCCTATTTGCCATTGTTGTGTGGGTGTGGCATGTACCGGAAATTTACGACATGGCGTTAAAATCTAGTCAATTGCACGATTTTGAACATCTAACCATGTTTTTCGCTGGAATCGTATTTTGGTGGCCAGTGCTAGGATCACCAGTTTTATTTAAGCAATTGGTCTTTCCATTGCGATTCCTCTATTTGTTTTTGGCACTAATGCAAAATGTAATACTGGCGTCTATATTGACTTACGCTGATAAACCAATTTATAGGTTTTATGTTGATTCTCCTCTGCATTGGGGCATTTCTAAGGGTGCGGATCAGCAACTGGGCGGAGTATTAATGTGGTTAGTTGGGTCTATGATGTTTGCAGGGGTTACGATTGTCCTAATATACATGTGGTTGGAGAGAGATCATAGGCGAATGCTCAAAGAACAGCGCGTGCTGTTACTAAGAAAAGAATATTTTGCCCATATTTGAAAAAATCTAGGCCTTGTTGGATGAGCATTATGAAGAGACTTTGCAAGAAATATGTTCCAAGTGTTCTTGACTCTACTGTGATGCCTTGGTAGAGTACCTTTGAAATTTCACGATCTCTTAGAACTTCGAACTAATGTCTTTGTCAGGAGACGCCCTTTGATGGTAAGGCTACCCTCTCTCCGGATTTGTTGCATAGTATCCTTTTTAGTTGTCGCGGTGTTGCTGGTCGCGTGCAATCCTAGCAGCCCGCAATCGACGTTTGATGCTGCTGGTCCAGTAGCCAGAGAGCAACTAAGGTTGTTTTGGATAATCTTCTGGGCAGCAATGATCGTTTTTGCCCTTGTAATGTCGATTATGATTTACTCGATGATTCGATTTCGAAGAAGGTCTTCAGATGATATTCCGAAGCAAGTCCACGGCAACACTGCTTTGGAGGTTGTTTGGACAGTAGCCCCGATTATACTTTTAATTGGCATAGGTATAATTACGGTTCGCACTTTGTTTGCTTTGGACCAACCACCTTCTTCTGACCCACTTCGTGTGGAAATATGGGCCCATCAATGGTGGTTTGAGGCCGCCTACCCTGATTACTCCATAACTACTGCCAACGAGATATACATACCTGTCAATCGAGATGTTAGTGTCAAACTTATGTCTAATGACGTGCTTCATAGTTTTTGGGTTCCTAAGCTTGCGGGTAAAACTGACGTTGTCCCTGGAAGAGTTAACCAGCAATGGTTTCGTGCAGATGAAGAAGGAGTATTTTTTGGGCAATGTGCAGAGTTTTGTGGAACGGCACATGCATTGATGAAACTCCAAGTAATAGCAGTTCCTGAACCAGAATTTAATTTATGGCTAGATCAACAGCGTTTACCTGCGATTATTCCCACGGATTTTGCTTCAACCGGTGCCGCAGTTTTTAATACTAAGGGTTGTATAGTTTGCCATTCTGTAGGTGGACCTGATAGCAATGAGATTAGGGAATCTCGAAGTCAGTCCTTTTTAGCTGGGCAAATGGTTAGCCATGCTCCGAACCTGACCCATTTTGGAAGTAGAAATGTATTTGCTGGGGCTATACTGAAAGTGAATGAAGAGAACCTAAAGAAGTGGCTTAAAGACCCTGAGGATTTGAAGCCAGGAAATCGAATGTCTAGTTTGGCTGGAGCGTTCAATGATCCTATATTGCAGCTAACCAATAGCGATATAGATGCGTTAGCGGCGTATTTATTGAGCCTTAAATAAATGAAGACAATTAAGTGCAGATTAACTTCAAAGAGGAAGTACGTTGGAATGAGTACTAGGTGGTTGTTATGGTAAGGACGACTAAGGGAATGTTGGGCGGAATCATTGCAAGACGGCCGATTGCTGCTACTGGAGCTCTTGGTTGGCTGTTTACTATTGATCATAAACGCATTGGTATTCTTTATGGAGTCACTGCCTTTATATTATTTTTAGTGGGCGGTATTGAGGCGCTACTTATAAGACTTCAACTTTCTTCTGCGAATGCAGACCTTATCAGCCCAGAGCTCTATAATCAGTTATTTACAATGCACGGAACTACCATGATTTTCATGGTAATTATGCCTATGAGTGCAGCCTTTTTTAATTTTATCGTGCCCTTAATGATAGGAGCGAGAGATGTCGCGTTCCCTAGATTGAATGCCTTTAGTTATTGGACATTCCTCTTTGGGGCGATTCTTATGAACGTTAGTTTTCTGGCTGGAGGAGCCCCTGCAGTGGGATGGTTTGCTTATTCACCCCTTACATCAATACAATTTTCGATAGGCAGCGGGGTAGATTTTTGGATCCTTGGCCTCCAAGTCTTAGGGATAGCATCACTCGCAGCAGGATTCAACTTCATAGTTACGATTGTAAATATGAGAGCTCCGGGAATGAGCATGATGCGACTCCCAATATTTATTTGGATGACTCTAGTAGTCAACTTCCTAATAATTTTAGCTTTCCCCATCATCACAGTAGCTTTAATATTGCTTCTATTCGACCGTCAATTTGGGACAACGTTTTTTGAAGTCACTTCAGGTGGGGATCCGCTTCTTTGGCAACATCTGTTCTGGGCGTTTGGTCATCCAGAGGTTTATATATTAATTCTTCCGGCAATGGGTATAGTTTCAGAGGTCATTCCGGTCTTTTCCAAAAAACCTATATTTGGCTACTCTACAATGGTATTGGCTGGTATCCTCATAGGATTTATGGGATGGGGTGTGTGGAGTCATCATATGTTTACAGTAGGGCTTGGACCTACCGCTAATGCGGCTTTTTCCCTTACCACTATGTTTATAGCGGTACCTACTGGAATAAAGATCTTTAATTGGTTGGGAACTATGTGGGGAGGGTCTATAAGTTTTACTACTCCTATGCTTTTTGCGATAGGATTTATCGCAATGTTTACGATTGGAGGCATGAGCGGTGTTATGCATGCTGTTGCCCCTTCTGATTTTCAACAGAGCGATACGTATTTCATAGTAGCGCATATACACTATGTGCTTTTTGGAGGGGCACTCTTTGGAGTTTTTTCTGGAATATATTATTGGTGGCCTAAAATCACAGGAAAGATATTGAATGAAATGCTGGGCAAAATTTCATTTTGGCTATTCTTTATTGGGATGAACCTGACTTTCTTTCCTATGCATTTTGTTGGGTTGGACGGTATGCCTCGTCGTATTTATACGTATTCGGAAGGGATGGGCTGGGATCTATGGAACGCCGTATCTACCGTGGGGGTTTTTGTAATAAGTTTGGGCATCCTTGTTTTTATACAAAATGTTTTGCATACCAGTCGAAAAGGCAAACAAGCAGGCCCGGATCCCTGGGATGGCAGGACCTTAGAATGGTCCATATCCTCACCGCCCCCGGAATATAATTTCGTAGAGATTCCGAATGTAGAGGGTAGGGACGCTTTTTGGATTCAAAAATATTCTGAGGGGTTGGATGGTAAACCAACAAGAATTGTAGAGGAGACCACTCCGATCAAAACACATAGTGATCATCATGACATACATTTACCCTCGCCTTCCTATTATCCTGTGTTGGTGGCATTAGGTGTGACTCTAATTGCTGTAGGATTGTTGTCTCATCTGTTTTTCAGTGTATTCGGCGGTGTGTTGGCCTTCGTGTCAGTACTTGGATGGGCGCTTGAACCACCTACGGCTCCAGCGGAAGACGGAGATCATAGAGCAGGGGCGTATTAGACTAAATGGCAATTAACTCATCTGAAAATCAAGAAAATACCTCTACAGGTTTGGGCCATAGGAAACTTCTCATGTGGACCTTCCTGGGGTCAGAATGTCTATTCTTCGGCTCGTTAATAGCCACCCACATGGTTAATAGGAATGAGGCGGGGTTTATCCATGGACTTTCGCCAGCTTGTCTCTTGGATATTCCAATTACATCAATAAGCACCTTTGTTTTGTTGATGAGTAGTGTGGCGATGGTACTGGCAGTGTCTGCCGCATATAGGTTTGATGTAAAGCAACAACGACTGTGGTTACTTATGACGGCTTTACTTGGGATAATTTTTTTGTGCTTTCAGGCATATGAGTTCCAGACGTTTGTAAATGAAGGTTTGACAATTGGCACTAACTTGTTTGGGTCCACATTTTTCACATTAACTGGTTTTCACGGTGCTCATGTGACCCTCGGTGTCGTATGGATACTTATTATCTTGATTTTAAGTTACGTAAAACCTGATGCAACAAGCAATCCTCTTAACACAGATATTGCGGGACTCTATTGGCATTTTGTTGATATTGTTTGGATCGTTATATTCACGGTGGTTTATCTTATCGGATCCTATGGACTTGATTGTGGTCACGTCAGATAGGCTTTAGGAGATGGGAATGTCATCAGATCATAAGAATAGACAACATGGAGCTAGCATACCTGCATATATGCTGGTGGCCGCAATATTAGTTGTTGTAACGTCTCTTGAGGTCGGCTTATTCTACCTCGACATGATTGGGGAGCTAATGGTTACGATCATGATCGTCCTTTCCATTATGAAGTTCGGGCTTGTTATTGGTTATTTTATGCACTTAAAGTTCGAAGCTCCATTATTCACATATTTCTTTATGGCAGGGGTAGTGTTAGCAGTCGCTATATCTCTAGCATTTCTCACCTTATTTACGAACTTTGACATTGGTGATCCAAACGTGGCTAGTCCTCCTCCCGCAACCCCGACTCCTTATCCAACTCCAACTATTGCAATGATTCCGGCTGATTCTGTCAGTAATGTAGCTTCTGAGGACTTGGTTGCTGTCTTGATCGGAGGAGAAGGGATTTTTGCCGGAAAAGGTTGTGCGGGATGCCATTCAATTGATGGTCTCGAGGGAGCTGTTGGTCAGGTTGGACCGAATCTTACTAAAATAGGAACTGTCGCTGATACTCGTGTGCCTGGCATGAATGCAAGGGGATATATTGAAGAATCCATTATGAATCCGAGCAATTTTGTTGTGGATGGGTTTGCTCCAGTTATGCCCAATCTGATGAGCTCTTTTAATAAAGGAGAATTCGAAGAACTAGTCGATTATCTCGAATCGTTGCAGTGAATCTACCATGGTCAGGACGTGGAGTTTAGGGAAACATAAGACTTGAAGATAGAATTGAACAGCAAGGGTTATTGTCCACAATTGCGAGGGCTTGCATTTGTAACCGTGGCATCGATTTTCTTCTTAATTATTTTGGGGGGGGTTGTTCGAGTTACCGAATCTGGGCTGGGCTGTCCAGATTGGCCGCTTTGTCACGGTGAGATTATTCCCTCATATAAATTAGAGACATTGATAGAATATTCTCATAGGCTGGTAGCGTTTGTGGTAGCCACTTTGGTGTTAGTGATGCTTGTTGTAGTTTGGCTCAAATATAGAAGCGAAAGGTTATTATTGCATTTGTCTCTTGCAGGCTTCATCCTGGTAATTGTCCAAGCTGGTTTAGGGGGAATTACCGTTCTTACTGGATTGGCTGGAAACATGGTTACTATTCACCTTGGCTTAGCTCAGATATTGTTAGCATTGTTTACTCTGATAGTTTTCGTGATTGTCTATGGAGCTAACTCTGGAGCGGTAATTTTCCACAAACACAAATGGTTACTTATGGCAACCATCACTTGTGTTTTTGCGCTGTTATTAAGTGGTTCATATACCACTACTACAGGTGCTTCGGGAGCATGCGACCAATGGCCGTTTTGTCAGTCCGGATCACTTTTGATTAACAGCAAGTTGCCCGTGATTCACATGATCCATAGGATCATAGCTGTGGCAGCAGGAATCTTGATTGTGGCTAGCATGCACTTAGCTTGGAAAACCAGAAAAGCAGGTGGCAACTTATATTCGACGGGTGTTATCTTGGGTTTTGTGTTTGTAATTCAAATAGTAGTGGGGGCGGCAACTGTATTGTTGGATTTGCCGGCAGATTTTAAAATCATACATCTTTTTGTTGCTACTCTCATGTGGTGGCTGACTGTGATAATGTTCCTGCTATTGTATTACCGCGGAGATAATCGAGGTATAGCGTGTAAACTTGAGACTAGTTGATAATTTAAATAACGGGGACGGTTGTACGAAATGGCTGGATTAATCATAAGAGAGAAATTTCGAGGTTATATAGCCCTCACAAAACCGCGTATCATGGTTTTGCTATTGATAACTGCCGTGACTGGGTTGTTGTTGGGTGAACAGGGTGTTCCATCGCTTAGATTGGTTGTTGTTGTACTTATAGGGGGTGCTTTTGCATCAGGAGGGGCAAGCTCAATAAACCACTATTTGGACAGAGATATAGATAGCAAAATGACCAGGACCAAAAACAGACCCATACCATCAAAAAAAATAAGTCCGATTGAGGCACTGTTATTTGGTGTAACCTTGAATGTTTTGGGGTTCCTAGTTTTAGTCTATTGGGCTAACCTTTTAAGTGCTACCCTGGCGATTACCGGCACTTTGTTTTATGTCTTTGTATACACGATGCTTTTGAAAAGAAATACACCCCAAAACATAGTGTTTGGTGGGGCAGCAGGAGCCATTCCTCCATTGGTGGGCTATGCTGCCGTTACAGGAACGGTTTCCATATCGGCGATATATTTATTTTTCATCATCTTCTTTTGGACCCCACCGCATTTTTGGTCGTTAGCCCTGATGCTAAAAGATGATTATGCAAGAGCAGGAATACCAATGTTGCCTGTAGTAAAGGGAGTGGATGAGACAAAACGTTCTATTTTCGCCTATGCAGTTTTCCTAGTAGTGCTAACGTTAGGGTTTGTATGGATGGAAGGGATGGGCTGGCTCTATCTTGTCACTTCTGTTGTTCTGGGGAGTGCGTTTGTCTATTACGCATGGGATCTTCTTCGCCGTGGGACAGAAAGAGCAACGAAAGTGATGTATCTTTATTCTCTGGCCTATCTGTTTTTGTTATTCGCAGGTGTTATGTTAGACGCTTTACTCTGATGTCGACATATGCAAAAAAAACTGAGTTTGTCGATAATACATGTGCATTGAGATGAACCAGCGCTGTTTGGTTTATATTCTTTAGCCTAGGAGCCGGCCGGGCTACTGAGCTGAGTTTTGGCTATTTCTACTAGATTTTTAAATCCCACAGGATCATGTATCGCGGTTTCAGATAACATTTTCCTGTCTACAGTAACATTAGCTTTGTTAAGTCCACGAATCAGCTGGTTATAAGTCATACCGAGATTGCGAGAAGCAGCGTTTATACGGAGTATCCATAACTTTCGAAACTCCCGCTTGCGTTCACGCCGGTGTCTGTAAGCATGACTCCAGGCATGCAAGAGTGCTTCTCTGGCACGGCGGAACGAGCGCCCCGACGCGGTTTGGTAACCTCGGGCAAGAGACAAAATCTTCTTATGTCTCTTGTGTTTTGTGACTCCTCTCTTTACTCTGGTCAATTATTTACCTTTATTTAATCTATATATTGTTGGGTATAAGTTTTCGAAGAGCCTTTACTCTATGCGGACTTACTGCCAGTTTGCTATCGTAAGTACGACGTACCCTTTTAGGCTTCTTCCTTCTTAAATGGCTGCTATTGCCCTTCATGCGTAGCATTTTACCTGTACCGGTTATATGTATTCTGGCGCTCGCGCCTTTGTGTGTTTTTAATTTAGGCATCTTTTACCTCTGCGGGCTGCTTCTTCTCTACCTTTCCTACAGTCTGTGGGACCAATATTATGGACACGTTATTTCTCTCAGACGAAGGAGCTCTTTCTAATTTCCCGACCTCGTTCAATTTTTCTGCTACAGTACGAAGTAGAGCCATCCCCAATTCTGGATGAGTAACCTCTCTGCCTCTAAAGAAGACAGCAACTTTTACCTTGGCTCCTTCTGCGAGTAGTTGCCCCGCCTTACGAGTTTTAGCTGTGAGATCATGAATCCCGACATTAGGCCGGAGTCTAATTTCCCGCATTTCGGTAGACTTTTGAGCTTTCTTAGACTCCTTTACTTTTTTTGCATGTAAATATCTCAGCTTGCCGTAATCTAGGATTCTGCATACCGGAGGGTCTGCTCCCGGAGAGACCTCTACTAAATCCAGATCTGCGGTTCGTGCCATATCCAGAGCGTCGGCAATGGAGACGATTCCGAGCTGGGCCCCGTTATCATCGATGAGCCTGATGCGGTCACTTCGAATGCCTGAGTTAACCTTATACTCTCTGACTATGGTCTAAAACCCCCAAATTTTATAGTTCACTACCGGAGCGAAAACTCTAACATGAGCCTTCGTTATAGTCAATTACGGTACCATGAGATTTAGCTTGTTTCAGCTTGGTGGCCCGAGGCGACTTCTGTTCGAAGTAGCAAACCAAGGTGTTCTACAGACATGGTGCCAAGATTGCTGTTGTTCCGTGTTCTAACCGCGATAGTTTTGTCCGACGTTTCTCTATCTCCTACCACTAACATATAGGGGATCTTTTGAAGTTGAGCGTCACGGATTTTAAGGTTCATGCGTTCGTTTCGTGTGTCAATATCGATCCTGAGGCCTTCTTTGATTAGTATATTTCTAATTTCTGATGCGTACTCAATATTCCTGTCAGTTATAGGAATAATGACACCTTGAATAGGGGCAAGCCATAGAGGGAAAGCCCCACCATAATGTTCTATTAAAATGCCCATAAATCTTTCTATTGCTCCGAGCATTGCGCGATGAATGACTACAGGCCGCTTAGGTGATCCATCCTGTCCAATATATTCGAGGTCGAACGATTCCGGGAGAGAAAAATCTAATTGTACGGTTCCCAACTGCCATTCGCGTCCGATAGCATCTGGAACGAAGAAGTCTATTTTGGGTCCGTAGAATGCCCCTTCACCTTCCACCTCATCATATGCCAGTCCGCTATTTCCCAGAACGCTTCTTAGTGTGGCCTCCGCTGTATCCCAGATAGAATCCGATCCCACTCTTTTTTGAGGTCGTAGAGAGAGCATAACTCGTGGATCGTCGAAATCGAATATTTTGTATGAATCCAGAAGCATCTTTATGAATTTTGTTACTTCGTCGTGGATTTGTTCAGGAGTGCAAAAAATGTGAGCATCATCTTGGGCAAATGAACGAACTCTAGTGAGACCATGCGTAACTCCGGAGCGCTCGAATCTATGTAGTCGGCCAAAATCTGCAATCCGAAGAGGCAGTTCTCGATAAGAGTGTAGCTGGGAAGCATATAGCAGAGCGTGAGCTGGACAATTCATGGGTTTCACACCCATTTCCCTATCATCAGCTGTAATGAAATACATATTCTCTCTATAATGGTCGTAATGTCCGGAGCGCTTCCAAAGGTCTGACATATAAATTTGTGGAGTTATTACCTCTTGGTACCCGTACTCCTTGTAGAGGTTTCTGATGAAGTCCATTAGAAGTTGGTACACAATGGTGCCTTTCGGTAGAAAGAACGGACTTGCTGGGGCGATAGGATCAAAAATAAAGAGATTCAAGTCTTGCCCTAGTTTTCTATGATCTCTTTTTTCCGCCTCTGCTATTCTATGAAGATGGATCTTTAAGGCTTTAGGAGTTTCGAAGGCAGTTCCATAGACACGTTGCAACATTGGCCTGTTCTCGTCCCCTCGCCAATAGGCTCCTGCTATAGAAAGTAATTTAAAGGCTGGGATTCTACCGGTCGAATCTACATGAGGGCCTTGGCAAAGATCGGTGAACGTGTCATGTGTATAAGTTGATAGTACTTTGGAGTCTGATAAGCTTTCTATCAATTCCAATTTATATGGCTGGTTCTTGTGAAGAGATTGGATTTTCTTCCTGGCATGTTCAGTGTAAATAAAAGAATGATTTGCCGCTATTATTTTCCTCATCAATGATTCGATTTCGTCTAGATCATTCGGAGTTAAGGCTCGGTTTAGCTCTAAGTCGTAGTAAAAGCCATCTGTTGTTGGGGGGCCTATACCGAATTTAACTTCTGGGAATAACTGTTTTACTGCATCTGCCAACACGTGTGCTGCGGAATGTCGAATTCTAGCCCGGAGATTTGCCAGATCTTCGCTTGGGGCTTTATTTCCAGATTCCATTGAGTTCATGGGAGTACCTTAATACGAAGCATCTTAGAATTATAATTCATGTGTGCCCTGGTATAAATGAAAAATCATGCATTATTTGGTGCCTATACATCTTTTTTGGGATTATGTCTAAATAGATTCATGTGGACTTTGATAAAGGGTTGATCAAATGGAAACCGTTTTCGATTGAGAGTAATCTAGGATATGTCTGCACTGCTCGCAATTCAGATTTCTATGCCGGTTATTGATGGGATAGTTGAAAGATTTTACCTTCGGTCTTAATAGAAGGCGCAATCACCATCTCAGCTCTATGCATATCTGTAATATTAAAAGCCCCACACATTCCCATGGCTACTTTTAGTGCCCCGACCAAATTTTGTGTTCCATTTGTTTTAGATGTTGGACCGTAGAGTAATTGGTGCAATGAACCTGTAGTACCAACGTTTATGCGTGTTCCACGAGGAAGTTCTGGATGGGGACTGGCCATACCCCAATTGAAGCCTCTGCCAGGTGATTCAATTGATTGGGCGAATGGGGTTCCAATCATAACCCCATCGGCACCGGCGACAATGGCCTTACACATATCACCACCAGTTCGAATGCCACCATCGGTAATTACAGTGACATATTTGCCGGTTTCTTTGAAATAGGTGTCTCTCGCAGCAGCACAGTTGATAGTTGCTGTTACCTGCGGGACCCCTACCCCCACGACCTCTCGTGTAGTACAAGCGGCACCAGGACCGACACCTACCAAGATGCCATTCACCCCGGTACGCATGAGCTCAAGGGCTGTATTGTATCCGACGCAATTGCCAACTATTATGGGGATCTTAGTTTCGGCTATAAGTTCTGGTAACACCAGGCCCTTATAACTGCGAGAATTGTGACGAGCTGTTGTTACCGTAGATTGCACAAAGAGTATATCTGCTCCAGCCTCCACTGCGATCTGGCCTAGCCTTTTGGTACTTTGCGGAGTAACCGAAACAGCGGCAATGGCTCCCGATGCTTTTATTTCTTTTATGCAAGTTGCAATGAGATTTTCTTGGATCGGCTCAGCATAGATTTCCTGAAATACAGTCGTCACCTTATCTGGTGGAGAGGAAATTATACTCTCCAGTATCGAAGAAGGATTTTGATACCTGGTGTATATGCCCTCTAGATTGAGTACACCTACACCACCTTTTTTAGCTAAAAGGCCAGCGAAGGTCGGTGAGACGACAGCGTCCATAGCAGAAGCAAGTATTGGAATGTCAAAGCTATGTGGGCCAATGGTCATCTGGGTAGACGCCATTTCTGGATTTATGGTGACTTCCCCTGGGACAATAGAGACTTCATCGAATCCATATGCAGGCCGAATTTCCTTGAATATGGGTAGACTCATCCGGTTTAGCACCTCTTTGGGTAGAGAATATAAGACTACACGGGGATGAGTCCCGACTCTAGCAGGGGGGTTGAGGCAAGTCAAGGATATAATCTTGCCCGTAGAATAACCCAATGTTATCATTGCCTTGCCATTAACCCGTTAGGGATGTGAGCAGAACAATGAATGAAGGGGCCCGCTGGGATCCGTGAGGACCAAGACGGCAGTACACTTAACTACTACTATTACCTGCGTATTATATACGGCACGGTCTTGGTGGTTGGCGTGAAATCCGATATCAATATCGGGATTGTTGGTGCTGGAGTAATGGGAACTGCGTTGAGCATGGGCCTGAGTGCAGCAGGGTGCAACCTTTCGGCAATTACGAGTCGAACAAAATGGTCGGCTTTGCGTTTAATCCGTAGAATACCTGAAAGCCGATATTTCAGCAGTGCAGAGGAATTTTCTCAAACTTGTGATCTAATTTTTATTACCACTCCGGACGATCTAATCTATGACGTAGCAGCTACGTTTCCTTGGAAGGCGGGGCAGTCGGTTATTCATTGTAGTGGAGTGAGGGGATTGAGTGTTCTTGATTCGGCTAGTGCACAAGGGGCATTAGTTGGAGCTTTCCATCCTTTTCAAATATTTGCTAACGTTACTTCTAGAGAAGAAGCTCTTGAGAGATTTTCGGACATCCATGTTGCTATCGAGGCAAAGGGCAGACTGCTGAAGGTACTACAAGGGATGGCGAAAAAGTTTGATGGGAAAACTTTGCGCGTTGACAATAAACACAGAGCTCTCTATCACAGTTCAGCAGTCTTAAGTTGTGGTTATCTTGTTACGTTATTGTACAGTGCTGTTCAATTATGGAGGCAAATCGGCCTGAGCGAAGAACAAGCATTGGATGCAATAGGGGCAATGGCACATTCAACGGTGCAATCTGTCCGGCGATATGGATTCGCCAGTACGGTTACAGTGCCTGTGGTTAGAGGAGATATAACAACGTTAAATCGCCACTTTCGGGCATTAACTATCAATGACACTGGGCTGTTGAAACTCTTTATTGCTTTAACAGAGGCATCCCTGCCAATGGTAGGGGAATTCCTTTCTGAGGATAAGCAAAAAGAGATCTTAAAATTGGTTATGAGATACAACATGCCAAGTAAAAATAAGAACATGTTCAGGAGGTATGACTCTGGTTAAGAGGATAACTGCGAAGAATATTCGTAACACCAAGAACCTGAAGGACAAATTGCCAGTCATTACCGCATATGATGCTGTAATGGCTGGTTTAGCGGAGAAGGCTGGCTGTGATGTTCTGCTAGTTGGTGATAGTTTGGGTATGGTCGTGTTGGGACATGAAAGTACTATTCCCGTATCCATGGACGATATGGTGCATCATACCAAGGCGGTTGTGAGGGGATCCCAGAAGGCACACATCGTTTCAGATATGCCATTTATGAGCTTTAATATAAGTGTTGAAGAAACTGTAAGGAATGCCTCTCGTTTAATCCAAGAAGGAGGTGCCCAATCTGTAAAACTAGAAGGAGGGAGGGCGATTGCCGAACAAGTAAAAAGGCTGGTTTCTTACGGTATACCAGTTATGGGGCACATTGGCCTAACCCCACAATCCATACTTAACATAGGAGGCTATAGTGTTCAGGGTAAAATTAAGACAGAGGCTCTGAGATTATTAGAAGATGCCAAGATTCTAGAAGAAATGGGAGCATATTCTATAGTTTTGGAATTGATACCTACTCCCTTAGCTAAACTCATAACAGATGAGGTTGCAGTTCCAACTATAGGTATTGGAGCCGGACCTTTTTGTGATGGCCAAGTCCAAGTTTTTCACGATCTCATGGGTCTGTATCCAAAGTTTATTCCCAAGCACACGCGTCAGTATTTGAATCTTGGTGTAAAAATCGAAAAAGCGCTGAGAATATATTTGGCCGAGGTTAAAGATGGGAGTTTCCCCAGCGACCAGGAGAGCTTTTCTATGGACCCAGAGATGTTTGGAGATATTCTCAAATAAGCGAGATTTTCATGAGAGTGATAACGAACATTCATGATATGGTGGAGGCCAGCAACCTGGTACTCAGGCCACTAGGATTAATTCCTACTATGGGTGCGCTGCACAAAGGACATCAGTCGCTTTTCCAAAAAGCCCGAGAAAGCAACCGATCCGTAGTTGCAAGTGTGTTTGTGAATCCAGTTCAGTTTGCCTCTCAAGCCGACTTTGAATCTTATCCTAGAGACATGGTAAAGGATCTGGAATTCCTTGGAGAATGTGGAGTTGATCTGGTGTTTTGCCCGTCAAAAATAGAAATGTTTCCTCTGGGTATGGAAAGTCGCGTCAATGTGGGTGGTATTGGCGAACGCAATGAGGGTGAATTTCGGCCGGGACACTTTGAAGGAGTTACAACGATAGTTTGTAAATTATTTAATATAACTAGAGCCAATAAAGTATATTTTGGACAAAAAGATGCGCAGCAGAATCTCGTAATTAAACGCATTATTTCCGACCTGAATTATGCAGTTGAAATGACTGTTGTCCCCACGGTTAGGGAAAAAGAAGGTCTTGCATGTAGCAGCAGAAATGCATTCTTGACGGTTATTCAAAGAAAAAAGGCCAGCATTATTTATGAAGCATTGATGACAGCTAAAAATCTATTTGAATCAGGAGAAATGGACGCACAAAAGCTAAGGAATGAGACCGGGAGGGTACTTGGACTGGAACCAGTGATCTCTCGGGTAGAATATGTCAGCATTGCAGATTTAGTTACATTAAAGGAGTTAGTAACTATCAATAGACCGGCGCTGTTATCTGTGGGATTGTGGATAGGAAGGATACGGCTTATTGACAATATGATATTAACGTACTGAAAAGTTAATCTGTTAACTCGTGGATAGTGTCTATAAAAGCTGGCAATACTTCTTGCCAGTTTCCTACTACTCCAAACTGGGCATCTTTAAATATAGGGGCATTAGAATCTTTGTTAATAGCGACAATTACTTTTGCGCCATAACATCCAGCCATATGTTGACTTGCACCTGATATTGCTATTGTAATGTAGAGGTCTGGGGAAATGGTTTTACCGGTTAGTCCAATTTGCCATATATGTGGAACCCAACCGGCATCTACCGCAGCTCGTGATGCTCCAGGAGCTCCTCCCAGGAGCTTGGCTAGAAGTTGGATATCTTTGAAGGAATCTGAGTTCCCAAGGCCACGTCCTCCAGCTACCACTACCTTGGCATCTTCCAAGCGGACTTCATTGTTTTCCTCTTTTATTGATTGGATTATTCTAGTTTTGATTTGGGATACGTTTATTGAAGGGCGAAACTGTTCTATAGTGCCTTGTCTAGTACCGTCTGGTTCTAACGGAGAGGATGACTTGGGTCTTAAGGAAACCATTTGAGGAAATTTAGTGCTAGTAACTGTTGCCATGATGTTGCCTCCAAAAACGGGACGATGTCCTATAATCTTTTCTGTTGACGGATCCAACTCAATTTTTACACAATCTTGGATTAAACCAACTTCAAGCCGGGCTGCAAGACGAGGACCCAGATCTCGTCCACTTAAGGTTTTTGCAAGCAGGATTATTTCGGGATTTAGTTTTTCGGATAACTGATCCAAGGCGGATAGAGATAAATCAATTTGGAATGAATCAAGTAAAGGATTCGACAGAACGTAGACAAAATCTGCGCCGTAAGCTATCGCTTGTTTTGCGATTTTTTGCGCCATAGAGCCTAAGAGAGCTATGGATAGAGACTTTCCTGTGGAGTCTGCTAGGGTTCGGCCAATAGAAAGGAGTTCCACAGTTGAGGATGACAAGCCTTGGTCGTCGAGTTCTCCTAGTATTAGGATTAGTTTTGAATTGTTTATTTCCATATTTGTGGCTAGATAAGTTTTTCCTTACGTAGTTTAAGTGCAAGGTTTCTACCAGCGGCAGCAGCATCTTGTCCAGTCATTATCTCGCATTCTGTGGATGAGGTTGGAATATAAAGATCCGTAAGCTGAAGTTGGGATGTTAAGGTAGATTCCGAAAGACCCAAATCTTGAGGAGTCCATACAATTGGTTCCTTTCTTGCAGCAAACATGATGCCGCGAAGGGTGGGATATCTTGGTTGACCCAGTTCATTGCTAACTGTAATGATTGCTGGAAGAGATGTTTGTACGATTTCCGTTCCGTTAGGAAGTTGTCGTTCTACGGTTACATTATTATTGGTTATGTCAATGCTTTTAGCGAGCGTAACACACGGTAGGCCCAGGTGTTCTGAAATTATTTGTGGAACTTGAGCGTTATCCCAATCAGAAGCTTGTCTGCCTGCGAGCACAAGATCGAAGTTGCCGGCTTTTTTAATCGCTGTAGAAAGTATTTTCGCTGTGATGGAACTATCGAAACCGGATCGATCCTGGCTATCTTCAATCAATATCAGGTTATCCACCCCCATAGACAGGGATTTTTTTACCACATCCATCGAGAAATATTTGCCTAAAGATAATGCCGTTACAGTCGTCTCTTGCGAATCTTTTATCCTAAGAGCTGCCTCTAGTGCATTTTCGTCAAAACCATTAATTACAGGTGGGATGTTGAAAGGAGTTGCAACTTCAGATGTGCCAGGTTCAATTTTGAATTCCGCTGTAGGTATGTCCGGATCAATTACTTGTTTTATCAGGACGATTATATTCAGAAGCACCGGATCCTCCAGGGGAGGCGATTCGAACAGCGAAGAATATAACATCACCTAGGCCAAGTGTCAAAGCTATTTTCTGTATGATCGTGAAACTTTATTGGGTACTAGTTAAAGTTTTTGATTTTAACTGAGAGCCAATTGGGATTAACTCAATAGTCCGTGGAAATCGAATTAAATTAAGATTTAAAGAATACATAATGTGCGAAGTTGGAGACAAACGGTGACTCTGAAATCGTTTGTGAGGGCTCCTAAGGAATTGTGTTTAATCCGGCCAACTAAAAAATATGGGTCTAGTTGTCATGGATTTATTGGGTAGATAGAATTAAGTATTGTCTGGTGGAGTTCGGATCTAGAGAAGAAGACGGTTGATATCTGTGTTTTCTGTTATGAATGGGGCTTTTAGACAGGCCTGTTCTGTTAGAAACATGAAACCACAAAGCAAATTTAGGAAGCGGACCAAAATGGAACTGTCATGATAAAAAATCTGTCCTTTATTGATCGGTATCTCACTGTATGGATATTTTTGGCCATGACCTTAGGGATTGTCCTTGGTTATTTAGTTCCAGGAGTGGAAGACTTTGTTGCCTCATTCCAAATTGGGACTACTAATTTGCCTATCGCGATTGGTCTGATTCTCATGATGTATCCACCGTTTGCAAAGGTGAGATACGAGGACTTACCGGATGTCTTCAAAGACAAAAGAACTTTTGGAATTGCGATGGTTCTAAACTGGACTATCGCTCCTATGGTTATGTTCATTTTAGCTATAACATTTGTGCCAAATCAACCTGAATACATGGCCGGCTTGATTTTAATTGGTGTGGCACCATGTATAGCTATGGTGATTATTTGGAACGACATTGCAAAGGGATCGACTGAATATGCTGCAGGGCTTGTAGCCTTTAATGCCGTTTTCCAAGTATTGTTTTTTAGCTTCTATGCGTACTTATTTTTGACGGTTCTTCCGCCGTACTTTGGGTTGGCAAGTTCGACCGTGGACATCACGATGGCAGAAATAGCCCAAAGCGTTTTCATATATGTGGGTTCGCCTTGTTTAGCGGGTCTGTTTACTCGTTACTTGATGTTAAAAATAGTGACAAAGGAGTGGTATCACGAAGAATTTGTTCCTCGTATAGAGAAGATCACATTATTTGCCTTGTTATTTACTATAGTTGTCATGTTTAGTCTCAAGGGGAGATTGATTGTAACAATTCCAATGGACGTAGCAACGATTGCAGCCCCATTAGTTATTTACTTTCTATTTATGTTTTTTGTAACCTTTTTAATAACGGGTAAATTGGGCATTGATTATAAGAGGTGCTGTACATTGTCTTTTACAGCAGCCAGTAACAATTTCGAACTTGCTATTGCCGTAGCTATTGGAGTATTCGGTATCAATTCAGGGGCGGCCTTTGCGGCTGTGATCGGACCACTCGTTGAAGTTCCAGTTATGATTTCCCTAGTTTCAGTTGCCTTGTGGATTAGATCTAAGTATTTTCAGCGGGAACAATTCTTGGAGACGTAGATGCGAACATCCCCGTTGAGGTTTATTTTGGCAGGGTGATTCGTTGTACCCCAGGAATTGGCTGTCCAAAGGATTCTTAATATAGGAAATTGTTGTTATGGTGCTATTAGGCCGTTAGAATTGAATGCGTCGGGGTGTAGCGCAGTGGTAGCGCGCTTCGTTCGGGGCGAAGAGGCCGGAGGTTCAAATCCTCTCACCCCGACCAAGATTTTTGCTCAAGAATGGACATGCAATAAAATTGATTTGCTTGAGCGAGGGTGTAGAAGGATAATCAGGAATCTAACGAAAACAATATTGACTTCGATCCATTCTATTGATATCGTTTTCGGGACCTAGAAACGGGCAATTTAAGGATCCGGAATTTGAAAAAACAAAGTCTGTCAGTCTTTGCTAAATTTGGGATTCTTTCCCCTAAATCGATTGGGTCGCACCCTCTCAACTGAGAGGGTTTTTTTTGATAAAAAATTTCAATGGAGAGATTTATGCGGTTTAAATTATTGCCCAGAGAAGAGAGTTTCTTCAAATTATTTAGGGAAGCCTCAGCTAATGTTAATGAAGCTGCCAAGAAATTGCTTGACCTGATGGAAAATTACGAAAATGTCGAGGAAAAAGTAGCAGAAATCAAACGGTTAGAAGAAGTTGGTGACAGTATCATACACCGGACCTGGACCAATCTGCGCACAACCTTTTTTACGCCCCTGGATAGGGAGGATATAGGCCACCTAGCGGAACGCCTGGATGATGTTATTGATAGCATTGAGGAAGCGGCCAGGTATATGGCGGAGTATCGAATAAAACAACCTACGCCAAGTGCAGTAGAACTCAGCCGTATAATTGTGAGGTGTTCGGAGGTTTTGAATGATGCAACGAGAATTCTCGGAAATCGTAAAAGTAACCTGTCTGAATTACTACCATTGAAAGATACATTGCACACTTTAGAGAATGAGGCCGATCAGATTACCAGTAAAGCTATGGCAGAACTGTTTGAGGCTCACTGTGCAATAGATATCATAAAATGGAAGGAGGTCTATGGGCAATTAGAGATGGCTTCGGACCGATGTGAAGAAATCGCAGTGATTTTAGAAGGGATTGTGATAAAGAATGGGTGACGAAAGCTTAATTCTTCTTGGCTTTACTTTGCTATTAGCACTTGCTTACTCGTACAGCAATGGTTTAAATGATGCTGCGAACGCACTAGCAGCAGTTATTTCCACACGTGCGCTTACCCCATTTAACGCTGTTCTCCTGGGTGGAGCAATGAATTTGTTGGGAGCGCTTACGGGAACGGCTGTAGCGAAGACAATTGGGAAAGGGATTGTCAATCCAGATATGATGACGCAAACCGGAGTGTTGGCAGCCATCCTAGCAGCCGTGACTTGGGTTGTAATTGCCAGTCGAATTGGTTCTCCCGTAAGTGTTAGCCACTCCCTTGTAGCTGGTGTACTGGGTGCAGGAGTTGCCGTCGCAGGAATTTCCGGTGTGAACGGAACGGTGATGACTAAGGTATTGTTGGCTTTGGCTTTTTCCCCGTTATTGGGATTCGTAATTGCTTTCTTTCTTATGGTGACCGTTTATTGGTCGTTTCGTCATGTTTCACTTCCCAGAGTGAACTGGATTTTCAACAAACTGCAGATTCTTTCAGCTGCGTTACTCTCATATACTCATGGTAAAAATGATGCCCAAAACGCTATAGGAATAATGGCATTGGCATGGGCTGTCTATCATTCTCATGATGTTATTGTGTCGCCGTGGATGCAATTAACAGCCGGACTGGCAATAGGCATTGGAACGGCAACGGGAGGCTGGCGTGTGATCCGGACTCTGGGAACAAAGATTACTCGCTTAGAGCCGCCCAGTGGTTTTGTTGCTAATATTACTGCAGCCGCTGTAATCGAGGCAGCTTCCAATGTTGGATTGCCTGTTAGCACCACCCACACCGCTAGCACCGCCATCATGGGTGTGGGTGTTACCCGGGGCCTCACTGCGATAAGCTTGGGGGTCGTTAGGGGGATTTTTGTGGCGTGGTTAGTGACTTATCCGTTCTGCTTTATCCTAGGGTATTCTTTTGCCAAAGCATTCGAATCGATAAAGTAGGAGTATATTGCTCAGTCCAACCATATGGTTAAGAGTGCAACTTGACCATATACTCCCTGATTCCTATTATTAGTTGGCATATAAATGGGCTCTGATAACGACAAATCCCAAGACCATGGTGACCTTTTAAGCCTTCTTCAGGGTAAGGTTGACTATCTTACAAAACTGATAGGAGATAAACCTGCCAAATACGAGTTCTATAAGGAAAGAGGAGTTCTTTATGGACAATTGGCTGATCCGGTAGCCGCTATAAAAGATTTTTCTGAGGCAATTAAGCTGGAACCAAAAAATGCCGACGTTTACTACAATAGAGGTATGGCATATGTTCACCTGAAGGAATATTTTGCTGCCCTAGATGACTTCAATCAAGCGATTGGTCTTGATCCTCTACATGTGGATGCATACAACAATAGGGCGGCTGCGTTATATGAATTGGGCCATTCAGAGATGGCCATTCGGGACGCTGATAAAGCTATAGAATTGAATCCAAAACAAAGTTCTGCCTATGCGGTTAGATCTCTAGCTAATGCGAACCTTGGTCGTGAGGATGATGCGAAGGGGGATTTTGCTCTGGCTAAAGATTTGGGATTTGATCATCATCTATTGTTTCATCTTTTACAAAGGGCTCGAAAAGGACAGAGGCTGAATTAATAGAGTGGTGTGTGGGTGTTCAAGTAGGATTGACATCTAAAATTGTGATTCCCGAAATGTTGGTGACTTAAATATACAGCTACCTGTTCTGAAGTTTGACCCAGGATTTTGGTAGATTTATACTCATTGAGTGACCCATAAGTCGTGTATTTATTAAAAAATAGAAGAAGGCTGGTATATGTGGACCCCATAAACATCTTTGAATACGAGAGTTTAGCCAAGGAAAAACTTCCGAAGGAACAATATGATTTCATAGCCGGTGGAGCGACGGATGAAATAACTATTCGTCGTACTAGAGAAATATGGGATTCCATATTATTAAAGCCTCGTATGTTAGAAGATGTATCCAAAATTGATATAACCACCACTGTTTTGGGCATACAGATGAGAACCCCAATAATGATTGATCCAACTGGAGATCACGCTAGAGCGCATGTCTTGGCAGAGGCGGCGACCGCGAAAGCCGCGGCCGCCGAGGGACTTTTGATGTTTGTAAGTTCTGCGGCTAGGCTTACCCTAGAGCAAGTAGCTGAGGCCGCGTCTGGGCCAAAGGTCTTTCAACAGTATCTTTATAGAGACCCAGAATTATCTCTAGAATTTGCGAATAGGGCTATAGCCGCTGGATATAGCGCGATATGTATTACAGTAGATTCTAAAGTGAAGCCAAAGCGTGAACGTAACATCAGGAATAAATATGTGAGTGTTTCTCCACCTAATTACGATGCAATTAAACTTAAACCGTACTCGTGGGAGTTTACTCCTGATGCCCCTGCTGGCTTGAATGATATTCGTGACCCAGGAGCTACCTGGGATCATCTGGATTGGTTCATAAAGTCTGCTCCGCTGCCAGTAGTACTGAAGGGTATTATGACGGCGAAGGATGCGATATTAGCAGTTGCACACGGTGCTAGTGGCATCATAATATCGAATCATGGTGGGAGACAATTAGACACAACGTATTCAACAATCGAAGTTTTACCGGAAATAGTCGATGCAGTTAACGATGATTGTGAAGTATATCTAGATGGTGGTATCAGGAGGGGATCTGATGTACTTAAGGCTTTGGCTTTGGGGGCTAGATCTGTACTTATAGGGAGGCCTGTATTCTGGGGCCTGGCAGTAAATGGAGAGGAAGGAGTTAGGGATGTGGTGAGAATTTTGGTAGAGGAACTTGAAATGACTATGGCTATGTGTGGAAAGGCTAAGCTGTCAGACCTGAAGCGTGATATGGTGGGGTGGGGCTCTCCCTTAGACAGAATACTGAATAGCCCATAGATTGCTTGTGTGTGAGAGGAAACTGTTTCGCCTAGGTCTTTCCTGGTGCTCCATAAATTCTTATCCACTGTAGGTTATAGATTGTAATTTCATGTTGACTGATAGCCCCTGGTTCAGTAATATTTTGTTGCAACTAATTGCATATACTAATACTTGCCATGAATGCTTCCAAAGCGATATTCAAGACGCTCCGAGATCTAGGTATACGGTTGACTCCTCAGCGTATGCTTATCCTTGATATATTGAGAGATGGGAATACACATATGGGTGTTGAAGAGGTTTATTCGAAGGCAAGAACTACATTTCCATATATAGATATAGCAACAGTTTATAGAACTTTGAACTTAATGAAAAAACTAGATGTTGTGACGGAAGTGGCAATGGGAGAACGACTTCATTTCGAATTAACTAATCCAGACCAAAAGCACCATCATATGGTTTGTACTTGTTGTGGAAAGGCTTTCAACTTAGCTCGAGAATATCTGGAGAGATTTGGCGAACAAATTCTTAGGGACTTGTCATTTGAACCGGATATACGCAATTTTACTATAAAAGGGAAATGCTCTCCCTGTATAAAAAAATTGGAGGAATAGGGTTCAATAAATGAAACTTTACCCCCATAAATTGAGAGTTTTTTCTATGGCAGCTTTGATTTTCGCTAGTTTCGCAATGTGTACTTTAACCCAACCCATTCGGACTGATGGGAAACTCAAAGTTATTACTACTGTCTCTCCGTTGACCAGTATCACAGAAAACATTGGAGGGAATAGGATTGTTTTGTTAGGGATAGTACCAGATGGAGTTAATTCGCATAATTATCAACCTTCCCCATCCGTGATAAAACATATCGAATCTGCTGATCTGATAATTCTTAACGGCCTTTTCTTAGAAGATACAATTATAAAGATTATAGAAACTACGAGTGATGCAAATCGGAGCATTTTATACTTGGGAGATATGGCATTAAGGAAGCAGGATTGGATTTTTGATTTCAGTTTTCCTGAAACAAAAGGCGTCCCAAATCCTCATTTGTGGCTAGATCCGCTGATGGCCCTAAACTATGCGGATCTAGTAAGAAATGAATTGGTTAAATTGGATCCATCCGAAGCTGCCTATTATAACGATAATTTTACGAAACTCAGGACACGTATAGAAGATTTGGATAGGCGCATACTTTATGGCATAGCAAGCATTCCGCAAAAGAATCGGATGCTTTTTACCTACCATGATTCTTGGCCATATTTTGCTAGGCGTTATGGTATGGAGATATTAGGGGCAGTTCAACCGTCAGATTTGACCGAGCCTTCGGCTAGGGAAATGGCTGAGTTGATTGAATTGATAAAACGGGCAGATGTTCCGGCTGTATTTGGTTCCCAGGTATTCCCGAGTCCAGTTATGGAGCAAATTGCTAAAGAATCGGGAATTACTTTTGTCGACGATCTATCGGATGACGACTTGCCAGGTCTAGCAGGAGATGATGAGCACTCGTATCTGGGCCTAATGGTCAAAAATTTGACAATTATGGTTGATGCTCTCGGTGGTGACTCAAGGTATTTCGAATCGTTGGATGTGTCCCCAGTGTTTTTGGGACGTAGCGAGGCGGAATACCCGCAGTAATAATCTAATGCTACATCCTTTACCACATAGTCCAAGTTATATTGATCCGGTTGTGAGAATAGAGGCCCTCACAGGTGGATATAATGGCGAGTCAGTCCTTGAAAGCATAGATTTAACAATCAGCCATGGTGATTTTGTGGGATTGGTTGGTCCTAGCGGCTCTGGTAAGACCAGCATTTTGAAAGCGATACTTGGCATTTTGGATATCTACGATGGTCGAGTTTTAGTTAACGGTATAGATACTAGTGTGCGACGTCCTCGAGTGGGATATGTGCCGCAATTAGAGACCATAGATTGGAATTTTCCCGTGACTGTGGAAGAGGTGGTTATGATGGGTTGCACAATGAACTCCCCTTTATTTCCATGGGTTACAGGGTTGCAACGCAAAGCGGCAGCTCGAATGATGGAGAATTTGGGAATAAGTGGTCTTGCAAAGCGACATATAAGTGACCTTTCTGGAGGACAACAACAAAGGATTTTCCTGGCAAGAGCGCTTGTAGGAGATCAGCAGATCCTACTTCTAGACGAACCAACTTCTGGTGTAGATATAAAAACGAGAGATGATATTATGCATCTTCTGCACGAATTGAATCACCAGGGCATAACCGTAATTATGACTACGCATGAGATCAATTCTGTAGCTGCGCACTTGCCACGAGTTGTGTGTTTGAATGGTCGGATTATAGCTGATGGCCCCCCATATAAGGTTTTATCGACTGAAATCTTGTCTGCGACATATGGAGGCCCAATGCCAGTTATCCATCACAACGGTATGGCTATAGTCGTTGAAAGACCGCACAGGTTTGGATACCACGCAAGAAAGGATGTGGATATGGATAGCTCGGATCTGGAGCACCAAGACATTGTTTGAGCCATTTCGCTATGATTTTTTTGTTAATGGGATTATTGCAGCTGGTCTGGCAGGAGCGCTTACTGGTCTCGTTGGCGTATATATTGTTTTAAGAAAGATGTCCTATATCGGACATGGTTTATCGCATGCAATTTTTGGAGGTGCGGTTGTTAGCTTTGTGATGTCCATTAACTTTTTCTTAGGCGCCAGTGTGTGGGGAGTCTTTTCCGCGCTTCTTATTACCGTTACCGCGCGGAAGCGTACCATTGGCGCTGACGCTGCGATAGGAATTGTTACTACTGCTAGTTTTGCTTTGGGAATCGCCATTATAAGTAAATTTAAGACCTTTACACGTAGTTTTGATGCGGCTTTATTCGGTAACATTTTAGGTGTATCTGATGGCGATTTATTGGCCTTGGCATTGGTACTTAGTGTTACCGTATGCACCGTTTTTGTAGGGTATAAATTATTCTTGTTCACAGCATTTGATCCTGAGATGGGACGTCTATATGGAGTTCCCACTGGTTGGGTAGACATCATGTTTTCCCTTATCCTGGCTGCTACTATTGTAGTGTCCATGCAAGTCTTGGGAGTTACATTAATTGCTGCCAATGTGGTTATACCTCCGATAATTGCTCGAATGATAACAAATAGTTTTAAGCGCATGATTCTGTTATCAACGGTAGTCGGATCGATTTCTGGCATAGTCGGGATTTACATTAGTTATTATATAGATGTGTCTTCAGGGGCTACAATTGTTCTGGTAGGTTCTGCTTTTTTTGTCCTCGCACTGATATACAATACAATCCAAGCTCGCCGCCACCGCATTCGGTCTTACTTCAAGAAAAAATCAGCAATAAGTAGAATTCCTTTTAGTGCTGGCAAGGTGTGAACTTTTTATCCCAAAGCGTAAGATCACTTATAAGGGATAATTGGGATATCTTGTTATTCTCATGAGTGACCGATTTCTGTGGAAATGGCTGGCCATTCTCTTGGGTTCATCAACCTTATTTTTGGCCGTTATTCTTCCTTCTTGGTCTCCTTTTTCAGATGGCTTGCAGCAAGATTTGCGAGAAGGTGGGTTGGGCGATAACTCTCTTAAATTTGAACTCTTTCAGGGGTCTGAGGGGAAAGTGCCAGCAGATCCAACTGCAAATGCTAATAAGCCTAATGTTGAAAACAACAAGGGAGATTTCGGCACTATTTTCCAGTCCACGGATGAACCGAAAAAACCGCCAACAGCTAGTCTGGATACAGAACTGAACGTTGACGGACTAGAATATATTTTTACCCAACTTGCTCATCCAGATTGGGAAACAAGGCTCAAAGCTGTTAAGTCATTAGCTGAACTTAATAACGCTATAGTGATCCCAGGTTTAATCGACAGAGTCTTAAATGATGTTAGCACTCACGTCAGATGGCGTAGTATAGAAAGTTTAAAGGCCCACGATAGTTACAGGGATGAAATAATTTCTTTATTATTAGCAGGGTTGAAAGAGCGAGAGCCAGAAATTGTAAAGAATTCTGCTGTGGCGTTGGCTTTATATGGGAATGAACAAGCAAAGGATCATCTCAAAATCATGCTCCAAGACGAATTAGAGATAAGACGACGTGAAGCCGTGTTCGCACTTGGTGAATTCGGAAGCGCTGATATTATTTTTTACCTCTATCCAGTACTAGATCAGAATCTAGAAAGTGATGAAAGCATCAGAGAGGAAGCTGTGAAGGTAATAGGAAGAATTGGAAATAGTCAAAGCATCCCGTATTTGCTCGGAGTTCTTGGTTCGGATGTGAACGAAGGAGTCCGAGTCCATTCTGCTATAGCGCTAGGAAATCTGGGAGATTTGACTATAGTGGCCAAATTAGAAGAGCTATACCTTAATGAACAGAGCTTATTAGTGTTGCCACATATAAGAGCCTCTGTTAATCGATTAAAAACTAAGAACGGCGAGATCTAGTTTTGTCCAGTGAATCTAATAACAATGTAACTGGACCGTCGTTTTCTAACTGAACCATCATTTTTGCACCAAACATTCCTGTGGCTACTTTCAAGCCAGATTGTTTGAAGAGCTGAATTACCTTTAGGTAAAGTTCTTTGGCATTTTCAGAGGTCCCAGCCTTTAGGAAGCTTGGTCGCCTTCCTCTTCTAGTGTCGGAATACAATGTGAATTGACTTACTAATAATAGTTCTGCTGATGTTTCCATGGCCGAGTATTCAAATGAAGCTTTTAGGGAAGGAAATAGACGAAGGTTTAGAGTTTTTTCAACTAAATAGGTGATGTCAGAGTCAGTATCGTCGTGTGATATACCAATGAATATGAGCAGTCCCCCACTGATATCGGAAATTTGTTTATTGCTTATGTATACCTGTGATTGGGTAACCCGCTGAATTAAAAATCGCAACCCTGGTTAGTCTCTAATTAGCAGGAGTTGAGGGCTTTGAATCTGATTTATTATCATCGCCGGATGTTTTCTTTTTACTATCCTGCTTATCTGCCTTATCTGCCTTATCTGCCTTATCTGCCTTATCTGCCTTATCTGCCTTATCTGTGTCGCTTGTTTTGGAAGGTGTTTCATCAGAGCTCTCAGTAGTGCCATTAGCCTTTACGTTGGACCGTGCATAGTCAGTAGTATAGAATCCGGTCCCTTTATAAATTATGGGAACTACTTGGAACTTTCTACGGGCGTCATTGTGGCAACTGGGACAGTTCGCCACAGGCTCGTCATTAAAACCCTGTTTTACCTCAAAGAGAGTCTGACAGGACTGGCATTCGTAGTCGTACCGAGGCACTTTTACCTTGTCTATTACGCAGATTTAGCAGTCAAATTAATTGGCTGCTAAGTTAGGAAGTTTAGCACTAGCGTCCCCATCGGTCAACGAAAACGGCATGAAAGTATTATTATTGTCAACAGCAAAATAGGATGGTACTTTTAATTATGGGTATTTGGGAGATGATAAATGTCGTTGAAAAAAGCTGATCTTTTGATTAAAGATGGACTTGTGGTTTCTGGCCATGATATTGCCAAAAAGGACGTGGCCATATATCAAGGGAAAATTAGAGAAATGGGATCGGATCTTAAAGGATATGATGCAAAAAATACGATAGATGCATCAAAGCGGTATATATTACCGGGAGGGATCGATTCGCACGCCCATCCAGTTTATGAAGATAGGATGGATTCTTACTCAATTACGGCAGCTTTTGGCGGTATTACAACTGTCATAGCGTTTGTAGGCAATATAAAATCATGGGGGTTTAGTGGATATACAACTGATGTGGTAAAAGGCTTTATCGAAGAATCAGAACCGATTTCATACTTGGATTTCGGCGTTCATGGTACTTATGGAGCGGCTGACGAGGATACAATTAGCAAGTCTATATCAGAATTAATAAATTTGGGAGTTCCATCCTTTAAAGTTTTTATGTCATATAAACAAAGGGGTATGATGATTTCCGACGAGGCTCTTCTAACCGCTCTGGAAGCCGCTTCCTACGAGGGGGGCTTGACGCAAGTCCACGCTGAAACCGGTTGCTGTATAGAATATTTGACAGAGAGGTTTATCTCATCTGGAAAAACAAAACCGGAACATTTTTTGCCGTCTCAGCCTAATATATTAGAAGCTGAAGCTTTGAATAGGGCAGGTACTTTTGCTCAAGTTGTAGGTGCACCACTTTATCCAGTACACCTAAGTACTAAGGAGTCCATACCGGTAATCAGCAGGCTAATAGAGCAAGGAGTGGAGCTGTTTACTGAGACATGTCCCCATTATCTGACACTAACAGACGAAGAAATATTGAAAAGAGGCCCATTGGCTAAGGTCGGTCCTCCCTTGCGCAAAGAGGAAGATAGTGACGCATTGTGGGAAGCCGTGGCAAAAGGGCTGATAGATGTTATAGCTAGTGATTCTGGTGGATTTACTGTTAAGCGTAAAATGGCTGGAGCTGCAGCGGAAAACATTTTTGAAGCTCCGTATGGATTGAATACTATAGAGTTTATGGTTCCTATGATTTGGAATTATGGGGTAAATAAAGGGCGGATTACACTTCCAAAATTGGTAAAGGTCTTTTGCGAAAATCCAGCAAAAATATTTGGTTTATACCCGCGTAAGGGAGTAATTATGGAAGGATCCGATGCGGATATAGTAATCTGGAATCCCAGTAGGATACACTATGTCAATGGCCAGCACGGGAATACAGACTACTCATCTTTTGATGGGTTTGAGCTCTTGGGTATGCCGGATCTCGTTATGCAAAGAGGTGTAGTGATAATAGAAAACGGAAAGTTCGTGGCTAAGAAGCCGGAGGGGAAGTTCGTAAAGGGCGATCCTAATGCAACTCCGTATGCTCCGCGTGGGTATAAACTTTAAGAGATTACTCATGTTCATTGAAGTGGATGTAGAAGAGAGTGAAAACTCTCCTCTCAGTGTTAACAAGGTTTTTCAATCATTGGGTATCCCTATGCCAATAACGAAGATTATTGCACCAGACCCTTCTGGAGTAGAAATTGAATGTTTCATAACTGGATGGTCTTCAGAAGGAATCTGTGCGGCATACGCTGTTTTGGTGGAAGATTCTGGAGACGGGAGAGTCTTACTGGTTTATGGTGGCAATAATGGAGTTAGGCTTAGGTCCACGATAGAATCAACTTCATGGGATATCCAGAATCAAAGCCAGTGGGGGGAGCCGTGTCTTATGTTGGATCAAACTATAGAAATTAGTTGACGTTTGTTCATATGGTAATTGGAATAATAAGACTAGAGGCTGTCAATCTCATGTCCCGATATTTGCACTATGTTACAGTAGCTGTGAATATCTGAGGGCTTAATCGTAATATTAGTATGATTAATTATCGTCGCATTTATACTATCCTAAATCGTTCTGATTCAGGTGGTTTGGTCCAATATTTCTCTGATCCGGTCATGATTTCAGCTCTTTCTCGACTAGATTTCCATATATTGTAGATTTCTTCACTTTCCCAGGTAACGATGGACGTTATTTTGCTTTGGTCTATTAGCGACAGGAGTGTTTGTCTCGCTACGAAGCCTCGGGCTAGTCTTTGTGCAGCTCCGTTTAGGTCAAGCAATGTCCTAGCTTTATCTATTAAGTTGGGTTTTGCCCAGTGATGGGTTAGAATTCCGATCATATCATTCCACCTCGTTTTAATAATCTGGAATAGAAACTATCTTGTTAAAAGAAACACAGCTACTGCTGCCATTAGTATTCCGAATATGCGGGTAAGGCTGATCGGTTCGCCAAGAAGTGCAAATCCTATCAAAGCTGCAACTGCCATATTCATGGCGTATATTGGCACTACCGTGGACACTGGTCCGCGGCTAAGTGCGGTATATAGACTGATGACGCTTATGGTCAAAAATAGGCTTGCAAGTAAAAGCAAAAAAAAAGGTTGATTGAATTTAATGTAAGGGCCGAAGCTTTCATTTCTAGTAAATGCCCATATTATTGCTGTGAGTGTTAGAACTGAGTTTGTTATAACCAGAGCGATTCCTGGTGGTATATCTCTCAGTGCTAGCTTTAGTATTCCCGTCATACATCCGTAAGAGAAGAGGCCGATAAAAACCCAAATCAGATAACTCACTCTAGTTCACCTTCCATAAGGGATCAAAGTAGTTTTAATCAAGTATGATAATACCTTTATTATGATACTTGTTCCAAGCCTTAAGTAGCCATTATTTAACCGTTTGGGCTTGCACCCATATCTTTGTAGGTCTATTCTGATAAAATCCGAAAAAGGAGTCCAGTTAGCTTAGGATTCCGAGTTACTTGGAGGTGGTTATGTCTTACGAATCATCCAAAGGGAACATTACTATTGCTGTTGCGGGAGATGCGATGATTACACGCCGCATGTCTCCATTTAAAGAAAATCAATTCTTGGAACTAGTGAATTTGATTCGTAACGCGGACGCCAGCGTAGTGAATATAGAAATGCTGTTCCATGATTTTGAAATGAGCTGGAATATGAAAGATACGGTTTCATTTCAGGTTTCCGAACCACGGAATTTGGAAGAACTAAAATGGATGGGATTTGATGCTGTAACAACCGCTAATAATCACAGTTATGATTATTCAGAAGCTGGGTTTATGAAAACCCTAGAGTTTTGTGACAAGTTCAAAATATCTCATGCGGGAGGAGGTCGAAACCTCGACGAAGCACGAGCCCCCAGCTATTTAGACACGCCAGGTGGGCGTGTGGCTATTATGGGAGCAACGACAACATTTTCAGATGAATCTAGAGCAGGTAGAGGCAGACCTGATTTTCCAGGCAAACCGGGATTAAATGCACTGAGACATGATGTTATACATCATGTCCCAGAATCTGTATTTCAAGTCTTGGAAAGGGCAAAACATGAGCTAGGCTATCAAGAAGAAGAAGACAATAAGATTAGATTTACTCCATTCCTTGGAGAGAAATATAGTGGGCATGATAGGACAAAATTTCTTAATGGAAAATTCCTGAAAGCTCAAAACTTTTCGGTAGAAACCCTATGTAATGAAGAAGATCTTCAAGGAATTGCTCATTGGATAAGAGGAGCAGGAAAAGCAGCAGACTTTCTTATTTATGGAACACACTGTCATGAAAGTGGACCTGAAGGGGAATATCACGGAGGATCGCGTCTGTCACCTCCAGCCTTTCTGCGGGAATTCGCTCATTTTGCTATTGATCAGGGCTGCCATATGTTCTTGGCTCACGGGCCGCATTTTTTGAGGGGTATCGAAATCTATAAGAATAGGCCTATTTTCTATAGTTTGGGCAATTTTATATTTCAAAACGAAACGGTTCGCCGTGTACCAGACCCAGCCTATAGGGGTATGGGACTCTCTTATGATCATACTCCGGGGGATTGGGGCCTAGAACGATCACTTGGTGAGACTGTAGGGTTTGCAGCGGATCCAGTTTTTTATAGAAGTGCGGTACCAGTTTGTCGTTATGAGAATGGAGAATTGAAAGAGGTGTTGATATATCCAATAGAGCTAGGGTTTGGACAACCTATGAGCCAGCGTGGAAGACCTGTTTTGGCTGACTCCCGGGTTGCTCAGGATGTATTGAAATGGCTACAAAGACTTTCTAAACCGTATGGTACTAATATAGAAATTAAGGGAGACCTAGGGATCATAAAGGTTTGATTCTATAGGAAGAAGGTGTTCCAGATAACAGAAAACCTAATGAGCTGAAAGTTTCTAAAATTTGGCATTCAATGATGGTTTTGGTAGAGTCCATGAGAGAATAGATGCAATGAATGTGAGGAATACTGCAGGAATGAGTGCCCACTGATAACTTTGTGTTTGATCGAAAACCCAACCCGAGAAAAGAGGTGCTGCAAAACTAAACCCCTGCATGGTTGCGACCATATAACCTCTTAAAGCTCCAAAATGTTTCCTTCCAAAACTTTCGGCTAGTATAGACCAACTGAGTGGCCAGTTTCCCTGATTTGGGGACCATAAAATAAATATGGATATCATCCACCAAACGGGTATCACTCTCACATAAGCCAGTTGAATCAGGGCCACAGCAGCGATTGCATCGCCTATCGATACGAGTTTGTGTTTTTCCACCCTATCTCCAAGCCAACCCATAAACAGGGCGGTTGGTATTCCCACGAAAGCAAATAGACCAATCAAAACACCTGCCATTGATTCGTCTATGCTTTTCCATTTCATAATGGCTACCATATGTATCATCATAGTATTAAAAACGAAGGCACGGATTCCTAACGTGCATGCTAATTGCCAATATGTTCTGGTTTTGAAAGCCGCGCGAATGTCGAAATCTTGTATGGGTTGAGACACTGCTAGGTGTTTTTTGGTGACAGCGATTGACGAATTCATTTCGTCTCCATCCGGTAACAAACCTCGGCTTTCAGGGCTACGAAAAAGACGAGTGGCTAGAGGCAATACGATTAACCATATTAATATGCCTAAAAGAAGAGAGGTATCCCTCCAACCCAATTTACTTACGCTGAATGCTACTAGAGGTGTAATTATTGTCCCTCCAGTAGCGAATCCAGCCGCAGTCAATGAAAGGGCAATGCTGCGTTTTTTATTGAACCATCTGCTCACAGCCGCCAACGTAGGCGCATCAAATCCAGATACCATGCCCAAGCCTATTACACCTACAAAAATGAATAAATATAAACCATAACTATCTGCTCTACTTAATAATATAAATCCGAATCCGGCGATAAGTGCAGAGAGGAATAAAACTCGTGAGGGGCCGAATCTATCAGTTAAAGTGCCAAACAGAGGGCTTAGAAAAATTCCAGTTAATCGAGATATTGACATAGGTAGAGCAGCTGTGGCTCTACTGACCCCAAAGTCTCGACTAATTGGCAGGAAAAAAATAGCCATACTCCAGTGGAAAACACCCTGCAGTATAGCGCTCACTACGAAAGATATAGATACTATCCACCAACCATAGAAAACTTTCGGCTTACTCATTGAGTACGTATATACCTCGAGATATAATCTCGAATAGCAAGATCCAAGAAAGGATTCGTCAACGGGATCTTTTTAATCTTCACTGTGACATGCTAGATGAATAAGTGTTAACCATATGCACTGTAACTATTATAAATGGTATAGGTATGCAAATTTCAGTTAAACCGATCAGGTGAGAATGAATCTATGTCAACACTTGTCTGATTGTTGGTAATCAATTGGCAGATTATTTTAGCCATAGATGGGCTGAGTAGGATTCCTTTTCGTCCTGCGCCTGTCGCTAGGTAAATACCATCCGACATAAGCGTTTTCCCCAAAATAGGGCGACCATCTGGAGTAACTGGCCGTAGGCAGGCTGTCTGATCTCTAACGAGTCCGGCAGATATTGAAGGAAAAAAAGAGGATACATTGGAAATAATGGACTTCCTCCCTTCTGTTGTTGGATTATCTGAGAATCCAACATGTTCTTCAGTTGTCCCCGCCCAAACTAATCCACTTGGCTTGCTCACTATATAATTGCTTCCCTTGTGAATACTGTATCCCAGATGTGGACCAGAAAGCTCAATCCTTAATATTTGTCCTTTTAAAGGGGAGACCGCAGCGGGTATGTCTAACCATTCTCTCGCCGTATTCGTCCAAGGACCCATTGCGAGGACAATTTTTTCGGCATGAACACAGTTCTCATCTACCATAATTTCAAAGCTAGATCCGCTCTTGTTTATACTACTTACGGATCCGTTAATTACACGAGCACCCTTTTTACGGGCACCCTCCATTAGGGCGTTTGTATATCCATATGCATCGAGTAACCAGGTGCCGTTTATTAATAGGGATTCTGGATAGGTTGATTTTATCCGGGGGTCTAAAGATCGCAGATCATTTTGGTCTAACCATTGGCCTGAAATTCCCTCGATTTGTTTTGATAGAGTCATGAGTGTTTCCAAACTTGTTGTTACTTGTTGGGTGCTTGATAGATAAATCGAATCTTGCCGTTCAGCCTGATAGTCCAATCCAGTAATTTCCAGTAGTTCGGGTGCGAGCGTTTGGTGTAAGTCAAACCCTTGGATGGATAATGATTTTAATGGATCTTGATTATGAATTGTTTCTATAAGGGGACTTAATAAGCCTGCAGCAAACCACGATGCAGTCTTGCCAACGGCAGATCCCAAGACAAGTGTTACCGATATTCCTTCTTTAGATAGAAGGTAAGCAGAGGCGCTCCCTACTGCTCCACCACCTATTACTACCACATCACTGATGGGATCTGATTTAGATTTTCTCATTGTTAGGAGCTATGTTACCATCAGTTAAAGAGGTTATGGGCTTGTAAGCAAATGGAATAGTATGTTGTTTTGGCAATGATGTTAAGTGATCGAGCGTTGGAGTAAAAATGAAAATAGCGGAGAGGATGCAAGATCTCGGCAGTGAAATGGCCTTTGAGGTATTGGCGAAAGCGAAGGCCCTCGAAGAAAAAGGTAGAGATATAGTTCATCTTGAAATAGGTGAACCAGATTTTGAGACTCCTAACCATATAGTCGAAGCTGCTATTAAAGCTATTAAAGCGGGATATACTCACTACGGTCCGACAGCAGGATTGTCAGATTTGAGAATGGCTATCGCAAAAAATGTTAGGGAAACCAGAGGAATTGAGGTAGATCCAGGAAGAGTTTTGGTAACACCTGGGGGTAAACCAATAATATTTTTTACTGCTCTTGCTCTTGTTCAGCCGGGTGATGAGATAATGTATCCAAACCCTGGGTTCCCAATTTATGAATCTATGATTCGCTTTCTAGGAGCGAGACCAGTTCCTATAAGGCTACACAAGGGAAAGGGATGCCAACTTGATTTAGAAGATTTTGAGTCAAAAATATCAAACCGAACAAAGATGGTTATCATTAATTCCCCGCATAATCCTACTGGGACCATAATGTCGAGACAAGAAGTAACAAATTTGGCTGGCATTCTTAAAACAAGAGAAGATATTTATGTCCTGTCCGATGAAATTTACAAAGATATCCTGTATGAAGGAGAACATTTTAGCATTGCTGCCATACCAGGCATGGAGCAACGGACTGTTATCTTAGATGGATTTTCTAAGTCCTATGCTATGACTGGGTGGAGATTAGGCTATGGGATCTTTCCTGACGAGGTGTTTCCGCATGTGGATAAGCTTGCTGCGAATTCAGTATCTTGTGCGGCTTCGTTCACTCAGAAAGCGGCAATAGCTGCTCTAGAGGGGCCTCAAACGATGGTAGTAGAACGAGTTTGCGAGCTGAGAGGCAGGCGCGATGTAATGGTCAAAGGGTTGAGAGAGATACCGGGCATTGAATGCCATGAACCTCAAGGAGCCTTCTACGTTTTTCCAAATATTAAGGGAACAGAGATTACAAGTTGGGAATTTCAGGAAAGAGGCCTTGAAGAAGCTGGGGTAGCTCTTTTGTCGGGGGAATCTTTCGGAAGTTATGGTGAAGGCTTTGTCAGGCTTTCATATGCTACCTCAAAACAGAACATTGAAAAGGCGCTTGAGAGACTCAGGGATTGGGTTGCGAAGGCCAAAAAATAACAAATAATGGAGTGATTATGTCATTTGAACTTGTCTGTATTGAATGTGGTTATATTCATGACAATTCCCAATATAGGATTTTATGTGATAAATGCACAGGGCTTTTAGATACCCGATATGATATAGCCCCAACTGTGGAGGCCCGCGTTGTCTCTAGGGCTACTGGTACGGCTCGATATTTACCGTTGCTGCCCATACGAAATAGTGAGAATTTGGTTACTATGAATGAAGGCAACACGCCCTTAGTCAGGTTGTCCAAAATTTCTGATGAACTTGGGTTGGCCTCCGTTTGGGGGAAAATGGAATTTTTTAACCCTACTGGAACATTTAAGGATAGAGGCAACTGTGTGCAAGTGTCGGTTCTAAAAGATACAGGAGTAGTTGAAGTAGCCGAAAGTACGGGAGGTAACGGTGGCAACTCTACTGCGGCATACTGTGCAAGAGCTGGGATTGTATACCATGCTTTCATGAGCACTTCTATAAAATTCTCCCAGAAAGCTAATGCAATTGTTTACCATGGTGCAAAAGCCCATTGGATTGATGGAGATAAGTTGGATGTGGAGGAAGCTACCAGAAAATTTTCTAAGGAAACTGGAATTCTTCATTTGCGGTATGGAGAGAATATTTATTTTATTGAAGGCAAAAAGTTGATAGCTTACGAATTGCCCGATCAAATGGATTCAATGCCAGATCATGTGGTCGTACCAGTGGGTAATGGATCTATATTAATGGGTATTTACAAAGGATTTCGAGATATGCTCGAAGATGGTCGCATAAATAAAATCCCGGCACTTCATGCAGTGCAAGTTGAGGAAGTACAACCCTTGGTTGCAGCTTTTGAAGGAAGGGAATGGACGGCGACTAGGGATGATCCTAAAAGTCGTGCTACCGGCATTACTGTTAAAGTACCACCTAGACCTCAAGTTGTAGCCCAGAACTGTAGGGAGACAGGAGGTCAAGTAATAGCGCTAGCAGAGAACAGAATTTTATGGTGGCATAAACGATTAGCCAGTCTTGAAGGACTACTGGTGGAACCCGCCTCTGCAGCGACCTTGGCTGGAAGTGAATTATTAAGGCAACGTGGGGTAATCCAACAAGGAGAAACCGTTCTTGTGCCATTAACAAGCCTTGGGATTAGAGAGCCTTTAATTTAGGTGGGCAATTCTTAATATAGAACTTGAAAGGCATAAATGTGTGTATGGAAGAGAAATCAACTAACAGTGAGAAAGATTAACAACAATGCCAGCAAATCTTACACCCCAGTATAGATTGGCAGAACAATGGTATAAACAAGCTGCTACTTTGCCTGAAAAGATTGATGCTCTGCGCGATATGATGGCGATTATTCCCAAGCATAAAGGAACTGAGCATTTGCGAGCTGGGTTGCGATCAAGAATGTCTAAGCATGTACATGAATTGGAAAATCCAAAGGGTAGTGTCGGGGGTGGGACGCAACCTTTCAATATACGAAAGGAAGGAATCGGCCAAAGCGTATTGATAGGATTAGCCAATTCAGGAAAATCCGAATTATTGAATGCTTTAACTGGTATGCACGCAAAGGTGGGAGACTATCAATTTACTACACAGATTCCTAACGTAGGAATGATTCAATTTGAAAATGTCAGAATTCAACTGATTGATCCCCCTAGTTTGGAATTTCCTGATACAAAAAACCAGGTCTACGGCCTAATCAGGAATGCTGATACTTTCATTTTTGTGGTAGATTTGACGACAGATGCGACGAAGCAGGGAGAGGATTTATGTGCAATTCTTGAGATGTACGGTTTTGACTTTTATGAATATAGCCAAGGCGTAACGGAGGATAATAAAAGATTAAAGAAAATGGTTTCCATCCTTGCTAATAAGTGGGATAGTGAAGGCGCAGCAGTGGTATGGAAACAATTAGAAAGATCGTTCGGAAGCCGATTCCCACTTCTCCGGACTTCATGTCTTGATGGTACAGGGCTGGATAACGTGGGACAAATGTTATTTAAACAGTTGGGAAGAATGAGAATCTATACTCGAATGTCCACGGGAAATGTTGATTACCAAAACCCCATAGTGTTGGAACAGGGTTCTACCGTTTCAGACGCGGGAGAGCGTCTCCACAAGAAATGGAAAACAGGCGTAAAGTATGCGTCATTATGGGGTTCTGGAAAATTTGATGGGCAGAGAGTGAGCAGGAAATATGTTCTATCTGATGGAGACATTGTAGAATTACATAGTTAGGTAGGATCCTGTACTAACGATTTCTACCACCCGCCTGATATTGATGTAATTCATTGGACTTGGGCAATCTGATCCGGAGTTTAAAATATCCCAAGGAATTTATGCATCAGTGGGATAACCCTCCATGTTGTGGGGGGGGGTATTCTAATACCATGGATCCAATATAAATAGAATGCGTCAATTGGGTTTATGGGTTTAGTGTTTACCCCAAGTTGTTTAGTTTCTTACCACCAAGAAGATGCATGTGAAGATGTTCTATTTCTTGCCCAGCGTTCTCTCCCTGGTTCACTATTAGTCGGAACCCAGAAATAGTTACTTCCTCCCTACGTGCCATTTCTTCAGCTACAATAAACATGTGGCCTAGTATTCCTGAAGTCCTGCCTGCCGAATAAGCCAAGTTTTTAATATGCGGCTTGGGGATTATAATTAAATGCGTTGGAGCTTTTGGGTTGATATCTCTGACAACTATCAGGTCTTTATTGCGAAATAGGACATCAGATGCTATCACTCCGCTAAATATCCCGCAGAAAATGCAATCTGTATTATTCATTAAAGCGATCCTCTCTTAAGACTTCCTATATTTTTGGTTAACATCTCGACGTGAAATTGGGTCTCCCCAAACAATTGTTCTTGGACCCTAGCCCTTCTTGTGTAAAGCTGCAAGTCGTGTTCCATCGTGAAACCAATGGCTCCATGGCATTGATGGGACAAGGTACATATTCTGTTATAAGCTTCATTAACCCAAGCTTTTGCCATAGAAACTTCCTTTTGCGAATCAACGCCTTGATCTAGAGACCATGCAGCTTGATATGTCAGATATCTACATCCTTCTACATCTATGGCCATGTTTGCACAGTGATGTTGTAGAGCTTGAAATGCACCGATAGGCCTGCCAAATTGCACGCGTTGTTTCAGATGTTCAATTGTTTTGTCCAAAATGAATTCCGCACCCCCTAACATTTCAGCGCATTTCAACATTGTTCCTAATTGTAATGCCCTATCGACTAACGGCCAACCGTTATTGAATTTTCCGATCAATGAGGAAAGAGGAAGTTGTGTATTGACTAAACGCAGCTCTCCTTGTGCGTCAAAAGACATGGTTTTGTGGGCTCGGATATCTATGCCGTCACTACCTGTTGGGGCAAGGAATAAGGAAATATTGGTAGACTTAGAGCCCGTTCTGGCTGCTATTAAGATGTAGTCAACATTTTGTGCGTCTGGAACGAAAAGTTTAATCCCGTTAAGTATATAATGATCATTTTCTCTTACGGATATTGTTTCGATATCTTCCGGGTTTAACCCTCCATTTTCTTCAGTCACTGCGAGAGTGGCAGTTATTTGACCATTAGCAAGCTTTGGGATCATACGACATCGAGTTTCATTATCGGCCTCTTTCAATAGGGTTAGGCCTACCAGACCTATTGATGAACAAAATGGCCCAGGAACCAAATGACGCCCCATTTCTTCTACAAGGGCGCAAAGGTCTATCAAGTTTCCTCCAGCACCTCCGTACTCCTGTGGAAAAACTATTCCCATCCAGCCCAATTCAGCCATGTCCACCCAAAGGTCTTTGGAATAATATTCCGCATCTTCCTCGAGTTTGCGTACTAGCGAAGGTCCCCACGTTGATTTTAAAAACTGACGAGCCTCAGTAACCAACATTTTCTGTGTGTCTGTAAAACTTAATTCCATTTGATTAATTCCGTGGTAATTTCAAACCGCGGTTTGCAATGATGTTTCTCTGAATTTCTGAGGTTCCAGCCGCGATTGTGTTCATGAAGCTGTAGCGCCAACATTCCTGAACGCGTCCCGATAGTGCTGAATGGTCATCTTCAGACGTTAGTGGAGCATATAAGCCTAAAATTTTTAGTCCTGTTTCGGCTACCCTTTGGAAGGTTTCACTCCCGAATACTTTGCTCATTGAAGCTTCTTTAGTAGAAACAATATGTTTGGATTGAAGCCACGCGGTTCTATAGGAAATAAGCGTCGCTACTTCAGTGTCTATATATAGTTTCGCTAATAAATCATTAATCCACCATTTGCTGAGTCTATGGTCACCTGCTTCTTGAGCTTTGATAACATATCCGGTGATGTCATCCAGGAGTCGTTTAGAGTGTGCAGCATAATCAATACCGGAGCGTTCAAAATCCAGTAAAGTAACAGCTATATACCATCCCTGCCCCTCTTCTCCTACAAGTTTATTCTTTGGTATTCGAACGTTGTCGAAAAAAATTTGGTTGAATTCGTGCCTTCCTGCCATGTTGATTATGGGTTTGATTTCTATCCCATGCGTTCGCATGTCCAGTAGGAAGAAGCTAATTCCACGATGTTTTGGAACGGTCGGGTTGGTACGAGCTAATAACATCATCCAATCAGCCTTGTGGGCCATAGATGTCCAGACTTTCTCACCGTTAACTAGATAATGATCCCCCATGTCCTCAGCTTGGGTTCGAAGAGAGGCGAGATCCGAACCAGATTCTGGCTCACTATACCCTTGGCACCATTGCACCCTGCCTTTTGAGATGGGGGGTAGGAACTCTTCCTTCTGCTTTTCGCTTCCGTAGATCATTAGTGTGGGTCCCAACATTCGTGAACCGAACACATCTCGACCAGGTATAAGATGGTATGACATCTCTTCGTTAAAGATAAGGCTTCGTATTGAAGAAGCGTCTTGGCCACCGTAGGATTTGGGCCAATTCATTGTAAGCCAACCCTTTTCTGCCAGTTTCCGTCGGATTACAGTTGTGAGTTTCCATTCTTGTTCGTCCGTCATATTTCCAGGGAATGGCATGGGTTGGGGGGTGTCGCTTTTAAGAAATAAAAGCAACTCAGTCCTAAATCTCTCATCTTCCAACGAAAAGCGGAAGTCCATTGGCTAAGACCTCGTGATTTGAATAGACCGGAAGATTCTAGTGTTTAAGCGCTACCTACGGATATACAGGTTACTGTACGAACCACACCGGAGAAATGAACTTTTTCAGTGACCATGTCACCTATCGAAGTTATATCCTTTCCTTCCATGACAGCGATAATGTCATATGGGCCGGTCACTACGTCTACGGATAGGATGCCTTCGGCCTCTCCTAGAGCGTGAGCTACGTGTCTGGTTTTTCCAACCGCTGTTTCGACTAGAACAAAAGCTTTAGTTTTCATTATTCATTTCCTTGGTAAGTTTTTGGGTTCGGCTAGGAGCCGTTAGATGACCCTTTGCTTAGGAATGCCTTAATTCTATGCAGGCTTCTTAAGAGTGTCAATTTGGAAACTAATCGACCGTCGAGCGTTCAACAATGATTCAAGAGATCTTATTTTGATATTTGTTCAGGGTAGTTCTGGGCCAAACGAAGAACCTTGCCTTATGTATAGCGGAATACATGGTGATCCTATCTGATATTTTAGTGGTAGCCATATAGGCCATTGCCTTATTTCAAGTTATGTGAATTAATTTAATTGGCAAAAACAAACATTATTAAATCGGAGAGATTTTGATAAAGAGAGATTTCTCAAATATTACCGCAGATCAAATAGAACAATTTGAGGTTTATTATAAAGAACTTCTTCTATGGAATAAACGAATAAATCTTACTCGCATTACTGATTACAGCGATGTTCAATTGAAACACTTCGCAGATTCAGTGACTCCATTGAGTGTAGTCAATTTGGAAACTAGTGGAACACTAAAATGCATGGATGTTGGTTCAGGAGCTGGCTTTCCAGGTTTACCATTAAAGATTTTGGTTCCCAGTATGAATTTATCATTAGTGGAATCTGTAGGGAAAAAGGTACGTTTTCTGGAACATATAGTAAAAACGTTAGGTCTTCATGATGTGAACATATACAACAATAGAGCAGAAGTGTTGGGTAGGGACAGTATGTTGAGAGAAGCTTTCGATTTAATTCTCGCTCGGGCATTAGGCCCTATGAATGTTATAGCAGAGCTAACTCTCCCGTTTTCCAGAATTGGAGGGAAAGTTATTCTTTTTAAGAAAGGGGAGATTTCTAGGGAAATTGAGGATGCACGTGGGGCAATTATTAAATTAGGGGGTACATTATCCGGTTTCCATCCAACAGAAATTGCAGGCTTCGAAGATAAGAGAACTTTAATAATACTCAATAAAGTGTTTCATACACCTGAGATATATCCAAGAAGGTCGGGAATTCCTAAGAAGCGTCCCTTAACATGAATTAGATAGATTTAAACCGACAATTATGGATAATATTTTGGGAAGAAATTAGGTTAGATTTGTACTACTTCGTGTTCACTATATGGTGTTCGCAGTACAGTTTCCAGATCTTCTATCCTCTGGGATATATAAAAAGACAGGGGTTTTCTAATTTATATGCGAGGTAGGTTGAAAGATTATCCTCTTCTAAGAGGAGGCAGATTGACTACGTTCTTATTTTTGGTGTTGTCTGGGCTTTTCCTTTTTTTATTGGTAGTAAGGTTTGATTTGAATGCCAAAGAATTGTGGTCAAATATCATGGAGGCTAATCCGATAGTTCTCTTAGTGGCATTTATTCTCCACTACACCACATTTATTTTTAGGGGGGCTAGGTGGCGTTTGTTATTGATAAACGTGCAACGAGGAGAGAGCCCTAATCCAACAATTTGGAATTGTGGTGGATTAATCCTGGTCAGCTGGTTTGTAAACTGTATTACGGTGTTACGAATCGGGGATCTTTATAGAGCACATCTTTATAGTACTGAAACTGGACACAGTTTATCTCAAACGATTGGTACCGTTTTAGCGGAACGAATTGTGGATGTGTTCATCATGTTTGGTCTCCTAATATTGGCATCTGTTTGGATGGTTTATGCGGGAGTGGATACTCCGTGGATTTTTGTCGTATTGGCATCAAGTGTTCCTTTCTTTTTGGCTATTGTTTTGCTTGGGATGAATTTTTTTAGGGAAAGGCTTTCCAGGTTCTTGCCCTTTTCTTTGGCAGAAGCCTATTCGAGATTTCACAGAGGAGCATTGGGTAGCTATGAAAGGCTACCCGTGATTTTGCTATTGGGATTGCTCGGGTGGCTTGCCGAAGCTGGCAGGCTTTTCCTAGTTATACAAGCTTTGGGATTCGATGTTAGTATTTCATTAGTCCTTTTCGCGACCCTGGCGAATTCCTTATTCACACTTTTCCCGATTGGAGGATTAGGGATAACAGAGTTTGGGGTGGCTGAAATATTAAGTGGAATGCTTGTGAAAACGGCAGCGGGTTCGGTGGTAATTGTCGATAGAACACTCAGTTATCTGAGTGTTCTTGTCCTAGGAGGCATATTATTCCTTATTCGTACGGGGATGAATAGAAGAATTCAAAGTAGCAAGGAAATAGTTAATTTGTCATCTGGAAAGTGATTTTTACTATGAGTAAGTGGATTTATAACGTTATATATTAAGACTAAATAATTAAAATTGATCCATTAATTGTTGACACCCGTGATCTCTTCGCCCTAACATGGAATGACTATGGATTATGCAATTATCAAAACAGGTGGAAAGCAATATAGAGTTGCTAATGGAGACATTATTGATGTCGAGAAGCTTGAAGTGGAGCCTGGATCAGAAATAGAGCTAGATCAGGTCATGGCTGTTTCTGTGGATGGCCAGTTAAATGTAGGTAGACCTATTGTAGAAGGGGCTAAAGTTGTGGCACTAGTTCAGTCTCAGGACCGGAGTAAAAAGATAATAGTTTTTAAATACAAGAGTAAGACTAGATACAGACGGACTTTGGGTCATAGGCAGGCATATACTAGGCTGCAAATAATGGATATTATTTCTGAGGAAGGTGCCAAAGTTGGCTCATAAGAAAGCTGGCGGTAGTTCCCGTAATGGACGTGATAGTCGTGGTCAACGGTTAGGTGTGAAGAAGTTTGGTGGCGAAAAAGTTCTGGCAGGAAATATTATCATGAGGCAACGAGGCACCAAGATACTTCCAGGAAATAATGTTGGCATGGGAAGGGATCATACACTCTTTTCCTTAGTCGAAGGGAATGTTAAATTTGAATGGGCTGCGAAAGGAAAGAAGATGGCTAGCGTCTACTTTGTTGGCACCTAACGAATATCAAAGGTGAAACAATATGAAAACTGAAATACATCCCAAGTTCTATAGAAATGCGACTGTAACGTGTTCGTGTGGGAATAGATTCGTTACTGGAGCCACACAAGAGTCGCTGCGAGTGGAATTGTGTAGTAAATGCCATCCTTTTTACACAGGAGAGCAGCGTATTGTCGATACAGAAGGGAGAGTCGAAAGATTGAGGCGTCGTTTCGGGTTGAAATCTGAAGAGGCTTGATCATTTGTGCCCACGTCGGCGATAGTTTCGATGCCATTATTACAGAAGGGAATGTCACCACGTATAAATCCAATCGATACCATCATGAGTAAATCAGGTGCCTAAACAGAAATTTCACTACGGTGGCCAGGCTGTAATCGAAGGCATAATGATCCGGGGTGAACGATACTACAGCCTCGCTGTTCGTAAGGGTGACGGCTCCATTTATAGAGAATCGCAATTGCTCTATAAACGATTTAATGGGAGGATTCGGCGCATTCCTTTCCTTAGGGGGGTTTTTGTTTTGGCCGAATCCTTGATACTTGGCTTCAAGGTGTTGTCGAAATCTGCCAATTTGGCAGTCTCGAGTAACGATGAAATAGAGACAGAAGAATTTTCCAAGTTAGCGATGTTTGTTACCCTCGCAATTACCCTACTTATTGGAATAACGGTATTTTTTCTAGGGCCCCTTTTTGCGGCTCGTGGAATGGACTCGATTCTGTTTTCAGATGTAGAGTCGAAGGCTTGGGCTAGCGTTATAAGTAATGGAATTGAAGGGACTATCAGGCTAGTATTGCTTGTAGGATATATTGGTCTTATTGGGATGATGAAGGATATTAAGCGGGTATTTGCGTACCATGGTGCTGAGCATATGGCAATTCACGCCTACGAGCATAATCTCCCATTGAATGTCGAAAACATACGCAAATTCCCAACTGCACACCCTCGTTGTGGCACAGCTTTTCTTCTGACAGTAGCGGTTATATCGGTAATAATTTTCGGATTTTTGGGAAGGCCAGACATAATCAATGCTATTTGTTCCAGAGTTATTCTCATTCCTGTTATTGCTGGAATTAGTTATGAATTCCTTCGACTGAGTGGAACTATTGGGGATACTCAGTTGGGCAAATGGCTATCATCACCTGGCTTAACACTACAAAAACTGACCACACGTGAACCTGATGATCAACAAATAGAAGTCGCTATTGTTGCAATGGAAGAGGCCATTTCTGCCGACCATGAAAGTGGCAATCTAAATCCTAGCATGGTTGATAGTCAGGCCATTTAATGGCGATTTGCAACCTGGATCGGATAGCTAGGAACTTTGTTCAGGCCAAAACGTTAAAGGTTTACCTATTTCTTAATTCTTGACCTAAGGATATCCCAGATTTGTTTTGGTTTTATATTACTTGCAGCCATTAGGACAAGGGTATGATATAAAAGATCGCTGATCTCCTCTGGTAACTGATCTTTGTCGCCCATTGCTGCTGCTATCGCGGTTTCACCGGCTTCTTCAGTAACTTTTTGTGCTACCTTGCCAATGCCAGACCTAACCAGGTTCGCGGTATAACTTTCAGCAGGCATATCTTTTATCCTTTCTTGAATAATTGCCCAGATTTCGTCAATTGTCCCTGATCCAATGTCTCCTCGAAAGAAGTCAGTGGTTTCTGGTGGCTCATCTATTTTATTTAAGAAGCATGAATATTCTCCCGTATGGCAGATGGGGCCTTCAGGCTCCACCTTTAATAGGAGTGTGTCGGCGTCGCAATCTGCCCACACTTCCTTTACGTTCATATAATTCCCAGATACCTCTCCTTTGTGCCAAAGATCTTCGCGACTACGACTGTAATACCAGACTTGCCCGCCTTCCATAGTGCGTTTAAGAGCTCCAGGGTTCATATACCCTACCATCAATACCTGTCCTGTATTGATGTCTTGTGCTACTGTGGGGATTAAACCTTGTCCGTCGAGTTTTAGTTGCATTAGGACCACCTTTCTAGGAATTTTGATAGTTCAAATAGTGTCTCTATTTCTCCATCTGGCCTTGGATACGGATGTTTTGGTCTATTGTATCGATTGATTAGTATGACTTTCATTCCGACCCCTTTTGCCCCTACGACGTCATCATAAGGATTATCACCAACATAGATTGATTGAGATGCACTTATGCCCAATAAACTAAGGGTTAAGAGGAATGGCTTCGAATGAGGTTTGTAAGATCTTGCCGTTTCAGAGGACACGATAGCTTTGAAATTTAGCCCGATGTGGTTCAAATTTGGAAGCAAGTAGGCGTTATCTGCGTTTGAAATCAGACCTGTTTCCCATTGTTTTTGTATCCTTAAGATACTCGACTTGGTGTCGTAGAAAGCTTCTCTGGTTTTAAGGTTTTCAACAGCGGTCTCGGCAGCTTTTGAAGCATCTCCATTGATAGCGTTCTTAGCGAATACCTTGATAAAGCTTTCTTCCCAAGCCTGTTGGTAGGTCTTAAAAGGAGGAGTTTTATCAGGGTCGATTAGATTTAGTCGAGTTTGTCTAAAGGCCGAATCAAATGTTTTCCACTGTCTGAAAAGTTCATGACCGGATATAGGCAATTGTTGTCCTTGCGCAATTCGTGCAAAGAGAGCAATCCAGTAATCTACCGTGTTGGGGACTAGTGTATCGTACATGTCGAATATGATAGCTTTGATATTTGGCATGACTAAAAAACGAACTTTTTGTATATGGTGTGCAAAAAGTCAGGCATTTGTTGGATTAACTATCATCTGAGGGTTGTTTGGATTGTGTTTTCAGAGGGAATTCTTTTTGTTCACTGGTCGGCGCCCATTGCAAAGTGCGAACTGGATAATTAATGATGATGGCTTCATTGTCAAGGCGTTTGTGGAGATGTTGCATTAACGATGTTTTTAAACTAAAACTGGCAAGTCTATTATTGGCCTGAACAAAAAGCCAAAAACTTATGTTGGAATCATCGAAGCTTTCTAATCCAAAATAAGCACCATATTCCTCGTTTGCGTCTGGGCTTTCCTTGATAAGGGTGTCCATCACCTCTTGGCAAACATCCTGAAGCTTATCTAGGTTTGTTTCATAGCTGACACCACACATGAGTAAAACATTGATTCCAGGGTGGGGTTCGGCGTAATTGGTTATTATGGTCTCGGCGAATCGGGAGTTTGGGATCACTACCAGGTTGTTTGTCCATGTTTTGATTCTTGTGCTTCGCCACCCGACGTCAATTACATAACCGGATGTCCCACCTTCTAATTCTATATAATCCCCTTGTTTTATCACTCCTTCTGTTAGAACATATGTGCCAGCAAATAGATTAGACAATGTTGGTTGAATTGCTAATGCTACCGCAAGGCCCCCTAGTCCTAATCCTGCGATGAGAGGACTAATATTGATATTCAATTGATCGAGAATTAAAAGCCCGCCGAGAGCGTAGATTGCTCCCACTACAATGCGTCTGATAAGAGGCATTAACTGTTCGTCCAAGGTTGAACTAGTGCGTGGGGCCATTATCTCCATATACCAGTTGAAAACTGTACTTGTTAGCGAAGCTACCGATATAACTCCCAAAACTAGGCCAAATAATCCTGCCGTCTGATTTATGGAGTTTTGTTGTCCAGGAGAGAGGTCAAGGGGAATTGCTATGGCCAGATATCCTGTAAAAATCAAAATGCCCAATGTCAGGGGGAATTTTATTGAATTGATGATCCTAGATTTAAAATCGTTTTGGTTGACTTTGGTGAGACGGAGTAATCCTGGAATCAACAGTTTATTAAGAATAAAAGCTGTGCCCAAGCCGCCTGAAAAAATAATTAAGGATTCAATAAAGTCTACCCAATCATTATTCCCCAGCACACTAATCAGTACGTGTAATTGCATTTTTCCAACCATCTATACAAAAGCTGCTACGGAGTTTATTAGCTTGGGATAAGGGTTGCAACAGTGTTGAGTAGTATGTTTTGGGTGATTGAAGAATTTTGCCTAATATCAGTATTATAAATGCGGGATCTAATATATGTTTGCCCATAAATTTTATTTATTGAACTCTTGGGTTCTTATCTGAAAGCTTTTCCATCAGGGTGTCTCGATCTTGATATCGGGCGATTATAAACAAAAGATCGCCGACTCTGTTGAGGTATTTGAGAATCTCAAGGTTTGCAACTTTGCTATGTTCGGCGAGCCGAACAGTATTTCTCTCGGCTCTTCGAATTGTGCTACGGCCGAGATCAATAGCGGCCGATGCAGTCGATCCTCCTGGAATTATGAACGACCTGGGGAGATCAATTTTGGCCTGGAAGTCATCTATCAGTGTCTCAACGTGATGAGTCATCTCAGCGGTTACGGGGCGAAAATATTTTTTAAACTTTTGATAATTATTTGGGTCTGTAGCGAGCTCAGCTCCCACAGTAAAAAGATCTATTTCGATGTCTTTAAGTGTTTTCTGGATAATAAGGTCAGCAGAGAGTGCTCTAGCTAAGCCTAAGGCAGAAACAGCTTCGTCTATAGCCCCATATGCCTCGCATTGTAGGTCGGATTTGGAAACACGTCCGCCGTAAAGGAGGCTGGTAGTACCCGTGTCTCCGTACTTGGTATATAAAGATTTTCTTTTTGCCATTGTTTTCCCTCCGTCAGGAATTTAAATTATACTCTATACAATAAATTGAGGCTTGAGTTTGAATTCTAATTCTATAACTATCCTTCCGATAGAAGGGATCCCAGAAGTAAATCATGGTGACAACTTGGGCAAATTGTTACTCAGTGCGGTATCAATTAAGAATTTATCATTGGAATTGGGTGACATTATCGTAGTGACTCAAAAGATTGTTTCTAAATCTGAAGGGCGAGTTGTAAATCTCTCTGACGTGCAGCCTTCAGTTTTGGCGTGTGAAATAGCAAATGAGCATTCTCGGGATCCACGGCATATTGAAGTTGTGTTAAGAGAATCTAAACGAATTGTTAGGATGGAAGGTGGGCTAATTATTTCCGAAACGCGCCACGGGTTTACGTGCGCAAATGCTGGGGTAGACTCCTCCAATAGTTCTCTTGCAGATTCGGTATGTCTGCTGCCCGTAAATTCTGATTTGTCAGCTTCCCTCATACGAGAACATATACAAAAAGCCACGGGGTTGGATGTTGCTGTAATAATATCAGATACGTTCGGTAGACCATGGAGGGAAGGTGCAGTCAATGTAGCAATCGGATTATCAGGGATCAGTGCTCAGCGGGATTATAGAGATAATGTTGATCCTATCGGATATCGATTAAGGACTACGAGCATAGCCATAGTTGATGAATTAGCATCTGCAGCTGAATTGGTCATGAACAAACTGGATGGAGTGCCAGCAGCAGTTATAAGAGGATATGCTTATCCTAAAGATAACAAAGGCATTAAGTCGCTTATAAGACCGCATGAGAAAGACTTGTTTGGTTAAAAAACGATCTATTCGTCGTCTGGATTATAAGGCTCGTCGTTTGGAACAGATATTTTAATCTCGTTGGGTGCAGATGATATTTCCTTATCTTCCCCCCAAGGAGAAATTTCCATTGAGTTTAGGAACTCTTTTTTTATGCCGCATAGGCGGCATGAACCTAAGCTCCTTGGTCCGGTGTTAGCAGAAATAACCCAATGGTGCTTACAAGATAGTGAAGAAGGCTTGCCTTCTTCTATTAAATCTGGGATAGCCAAGCTTCACCTTCATGATAGTAGCAGAATGATGTTTGCAAAATAGTGAAGAAGGTTCACCTTCCCCTATTAACTGTATGATAGCCGAGTTTCACCTTCATGGCGCAGCAGAAGGTAGCATGTAAAACTTGTATTGTCAACAACTGGAACAGCAATTTGAATATGAAGAGAATTGGAATCACATTTATTGACTCCTACGTTACTATCGAATATTCTTCACCCTCGTTTTCACAATGTATATATTAATGTGGAAAATTAGGGTTTGACTTGTGTTTTAATATATCTTCTTCCCTGCAATAAACTGATCTATCATCTATGGGTAAAGTCAGACTATATTTAATTATGAACATAAGGAGTAGAGTTTGTTAGTCTACTGCAGGAGCGATCTAATATTGACCGGCTAGACGTTTTTTTCTAGGTCTGGCCTGGGATGGATAACGGTTGCAACAAAAAGATTCAGAAAAACGATTTAATGATTCGATAGTTCGTAGGCCTAGACTACGAGAGACAAGATCTTTCGTGTTTAAAGTGCCGTCTCGTAGAAAACCTACGGCATTTTTTTCTTCTCATCTGATACTTTTGTATGGATTTATCTCGTTGATTTTACTAGGAGGTATTCTTTTATCTCTTCCGATTGCTAGCATTCAAGACGGCGGGACTCCATTTATAAATGCGTTTTTTACCTCAACTTCAGCTGTTACCGTTACAGGTCTTACAGTTGTGTCGACCTCCGAGCATTGGAGCATTTTTGGCCAAGTTATAATCTTTATCCTTATGCTTGTCGGTGGCCTCGGCTTTATGAGTTTTGCCACCTTCATTCTCCTTCTTATTGGTCAAAGAATATCGTTCCAGGAGAATATGCTAATTAGTGACACTATTGGCAGCAATCGTGTCGGTGGGATGGTGAGCTTACTCAGAAACATAATAGTGGTCGTGATGAGTATTTACCTCATAGGAATGATTTTTATCTTTTGGCGAATTGGTGACATGTTTTCGATTTCAGAAGCTCTCTGGCAATCGATTTTTCTTTCTGTATCTAGTTTCAATAATGCGGGATTTACGATTATTCCTGATTCCAGCAGCATAGAAGGTCTAAAGGATTTTAAGATTATATTTCCTATGATGAGCATTTTAATCATTCTAGGAAGTATTGGGTGGGCCACTCTGATAGATGTCTTGCGTAAACGACGGTTTTCTAGGTTTAGCCTTGATACAAAAATGGTATTAACGACAACCATTCTCATTTTTTTGATTGGAGTCGTGGTTTTATTCGTTGGAGAATATTCCAATGGAGACACAATGAAGTACAAATCAATTTCCGAAAAAATCGGTTATAGTGTAATTCATATAATTTGTTATAGGACTGCTGGCTTTACAGCAATGAATTTCTCCGATACTACTGACCTCACCAAGCTGTTTGTTGCCGTGTTGATGTTCGTTGGTGGTTCAGCAGGATCTACTGCAGGTGGAATAAAAGTGGTGACCTTTGCTGTAATCGTCGCTGCTGTAAGTTCTTCCATAAGAAACAGAACTCAGACCGAGGCATTTGGTCGAGAAATTCCGGCATTTCAGGTTCATAGAGCTTTGACTGTTATCATGCTATCTGGAGCATTGATATTCTTTGTAGCAATGTTATTAACAGTGACAGAACGGAACCTGGATATCGAATTTTTGGACATGTTTTTTGATATTGTGTCTGCTTTTAGTACTGCTGGATTGTCCACAGGAGTTGCCACTTTACTTTCAGTCTGGGGTAAAATGGTGTTTATAATTGTTATGGTTTTGGGGAGGTTAGGTCCTTTAGCTTTAGCATTGGCCCTTACCACACAGGAAGAAGTTACTGCTTATAGGTTTGCCCAGGAAAGAGTGAGGATAGGATAAATGAAAAAACAAGTTGTAATCGTGGGATTAGGTAGATTTGGAATTAGTATGGCTAGGGAGCTATATCAGGCGGGCCATGATGTGTTGGCACTTGACCTTAATGAGACTAAAGTCCAGGATGCCCTAGGAAAAGTGACGTATGCCGTTCGAGGGGATGCCTCTAATGAAGCACTCTTGAAAGAATTAGGGGTTCAGAACTTTGATGTTGCGGTAGTGGCTATAGGATCTGATATTCAAGCGAGCATTTTGGTAACGGTTCTTTTGAAAAGCATGAATATACCATTTATTGTAGCCCGGTCAACTAATCAACTTCACGGAGATACATTAGATCGTATTGGAGCAGATAGAGTTATATATCCGGAACAGGAGACTGGTAGGAGACTGGCTCATGTGGAATTTCATCCTGGTGTTATAGACTATATGGATTTAACATCTAACTATGGTATTACCAAGATTAGACCCCCTGATCATCTGATCAGGAAAACATTGGAGGAGGCGGGATTAAGTGGGCCGAGAGATAAGTATGGCATAGCTGTGCTTGCAATACGAAGAGGTAGGGAATGTGTAATGATTCCATCAAGAGAAGAAGAAATTAAGCCTGGAGACATTCTGATATTAGCTGGGAATGCCGACCAATTAGGACGGCTCCAGGAAATGCCTAAGGAGAAACGTTTGGGGTCAGGTGATAGTTCAATGTCGGGAAATCAGCTGCCCGGTTAATTCGATATGTCTGTTTTTATTTCCGTTGTTTCTTGAAAGTTGTAGGCCTGGCCATTTGCATTTAAGATAAGCTGCAAATGCGTTTGTTGAATATGTATTCGAGGAAGATTTTTGGAACTAGATACAACTAAAACAATCCTATTACCAATTTGTGGTAAGGAAGTCGATGAGAGCGCGTTCTTAGTCGCAGCGTGGCTTGCTAAAACCTCAAAAAGTTTAGTTAGGGCCTTGCATGTAATCGAGGTAAGTAGGGATATGCCTTTAGATGCCGATTTAAGTGAAGAAGCTGCGCTGGGAGAGCGAATCTTGGGAAAAATAGAAGACCGAGCAAAAGCTGAAAAATGTCCAATGCAAGCGGAGATAATACAGGCTAGAAGTGCCGGACATGCAATAGTTCAGGAAGCTCAAATAAGGAATGCTCAAACAATAGTGCTAGGAACTAGTAGAATCAGAGAAATAACTGGCGAGTATTTTGGTAGAACGATCTCATATATTTTGAAAAATACGGATTGCGAGGTCATTATTTGGCGGGGTCGTACTTATGGGCAGGGCTTGACTGAGAGAGTCTACTAAATGCGTTATTTGATTATGGGTTCTGGAGAGATAGCGAGACATTTAACTGATTCCATAAATCTAAAGGGATCTAGGGCCATTGTCTTGAATGATAATATACATGAACAAAATCATTCTTCTTATAATGCTAATGTAATACATGCTGTTTACACGGGCTGTTTGATGGAAGATCTGCAACGGGCCAAGATTGCTACTGTTGATGGGTTCCTGGCTTGTTCTGAAGACGATAACCGGAATGCTATGGCAGCCCAAATTGCCACCCAGATATTTCAAGTTCCTTTGGTCCTTTGCCATATAGGTAACGAATTAAAATACACTGCATATAAGGAAATAGGTTTAGCTGTCGTTAGTTTCACGTTGATGGTTTCCGACACTCTATTTTCTAATCTAGAAAATTTCTAATGTATATAGTGATTGTTGGCGCCGGCCAAATTGGCAGCAACCTAGCCAAATCTCTCTTAGCACTAGGAAGGGAGGTCGTTGTTGTGGAACGAGATTCCCAACGAATAGCAAATCTTACAGAAGAGATTGGTAGTGGTGTTGTGGAAGGGGATGGCTCAACCTTAGAAGTTCTGAAGGCGTCTGGGGTTAGTAGAGCTAGTATAGTTATAGCGGCAACTGAATCGGATGAGACCAATCTGGCGGTGTGTCAATTGGCTAAGCATGTTTTTCAAACACCGCGGACCCTGGCCGTAATATGTAATCCAGCTCATGATGCTTTATTCCAACTTTTGGGTATAGATGTTGTGATTAATAGGACGCGCTTAATAATGTCTCATATTGAAGAAGAAATAGGAAATAGCACATTAGTACATCAAGTGAGTAGCGGTGGCGATAACATGGATATCGTGTCCATCTCTATCCCTTCCGATGCCGCTGTTGTTGGTAGTTCTCTGGGGGCGTTGGATTTACCTCCCAACAGTTTTATTTGTTTGGTCGTAAAAGACGAGGGGCCTGTGCTTCCTAAGTCGGATTTGAGTTTAGCTTCTGGAGACCGGTTAATTATGGTAACAGCCCCTGATGAAGAACAAGTTTTATACGAAATTTTTACAGGGATAAATTAATTATGGCAAAGATTGGATTTCTAGGACCCCCTGGTACGTTTACTGAACAGGCGGCACTGGATTATAGTCCTACATCTAGTCTGGAGTCGTTTCCTAGCATTTATAGTGTTGCTTCAGCCGTGTCATCTGGATCGGTAGAGTTTGGGGTAGTGCCAATCGAAAATAGTTTGGAGGGATCTGTTACATCCACTTTGGATGTTCTGATTAGCGATGAGCAGATTTTCATCTATAACGAGTTAGTTGTAAGGATAGAGCATTGCATGATGGTAAAACCCGGGACCCAACCTGAAGATGTGCAAGTCATTTACTCACACCCACAAGCCTTAGGCCAATGCAGAGAGTTTTTAGGGAAATCGTTCCCGAATGCGCAATTAGAAGCATCACTTAGTACTGCAGCGGCAGTTATGGATATGATTAATAGTGGATATGGATCTGCTTCTATTGGATCGGCTCGATGTGCTGAGCTCAATAAAGTGGAAATATTAGCAAAGAACATACAGGATCATTCGGCTAACATGACACGTTTTGTGGCCTTGGCTTCCAAAGACCATAAACCTATGGGAGATGATAAGACATCGCTTTGCTTCTCTTTTGAAGAAGATAAACCTGGGCTTTTGCACAAAATCATGGGGGAATTTTCCAATAGGGGCATAAATTTAGCAAAAGTTGAGTCTAGACCTACTAAGCGATCATTGGGATCTTATATTTTTCTGATCGATCTTCATGGGCATCGTGAGGATTCTGGTGTCAAGGATGCTCTGGATATTATAAGATCCGAAACTTCCATGATGAGAATTTTCGGATCTTATCCCCGTTGGATGGGTTGAGAAAAACTAAGTACAACTATTCTGGTACATGTAATAGTTAAGATATGGCATAATTGGCTAGAATTCTATGCCCGATGGTGTAACGGTAGCACATCAGCCTTTGAAGCTGAGGGTCCTGGTTCGAATCCAGGTCGGGCAGCCAACTTAGGTGAGTTTGCTGGTTATCGCATATCCTAGGTAAACAGCGGTGAGGCCTAAGCATACGGACAAGCCTATGTTCGCCAAGGCCGTCATGGATTCGCCGTTTTTCATTAGTTCGAAGGTTTGCGAGCTAAATGTAGAGAATGTTGTGAATCCGCCAAGTATTCCGATTATTATCAAGGATTTTGCGTTACTATTAAGGATTTGGCGACTTTCAAAAAAAGCTATAGCAATTCCTATAATCAGACAACCTATTATATTTACCGCAACTGTTCCCGAAGGAAAAGATTGGTGTTTAATCAATTCATTTATCCATTTCGTCAAACCGTAGCGGAAAATGGATCCTAAGAATCCGCCTATTCCTACAAAAATAAATGCAAGCATTAACTACTCCTTTGGTGTGACCTAGAATTCGACAGGTAGATATGTATTGGAACAAGATAATCAAAACCTGTCTACTATTCCAGTAGATTACTGTAGCTTTCTAGTCTGTCAATCCTTATACTATAGGGAGTTTTTTTGAAACCGGGCATGTTTATTGCTCAATTCACGCTGGTAAGCAGCTTAAGGAGTAGGTGTTGAGGATTTATGTTGGTAACCTGCCGTACACGACGCAGGATGAAGATTTGAATGAGGCTTTTTCGGCATTTGGCGAGGTCGAGTCGACCATAGTTATTAGAGACAGAGAGACAGGACGTTCCAGGGGCTTTGGGTTTGTGGAAATGTCTGATAGTTCCTCTGCGAAGGCTGCCATTGAGTCTCTAAATGGAAAGAACTTTCAAGGCCGTAATTTGACGGTAAATGAGGCTAAGCCTCGGGAAAACCGCTTCTAGCTGTAACCATAGTTACTTGTAGGTTTGTAGTTAGATCTACAACGCGGTAGTGTTCCTTGTCATGCTGGCATAGACTGATTTAGTTCCGTTGTTAGGGGCGTAGCGCATTAAGTGTGCTCCGCTTCTATCGCTGGCCTGTGTCTGTATGTAGGGAAATCACCGGAAGTGAACTTTCGAATTTTAGGCCACCACACGAAGTTTCATGTGGGTTAAGGTAATATGCTATAGAGTTTTAGCCTTTGTTGGTTGTTGCAATTTGTTAGTTGGTTTTTCTTGCAAGGTTAATAGCTCGTAAACCCAGGTGCCTTACGTCATCTGGTATGTTGGTTATTCGTCCAAGGCTATTGGGCATAGCTTCGTTGTTTATCAGTTGATGTTGCTTAACCAGAAACCATCCTTGGGGTAATAGCAGTGGTCGTTCTGGGCCTCGACAGAAATAAATCATGTCAATGTGCTGATGATACCC